>ERZ773018.41-NODE-41-length-87197-cov-7.493069_pt1 | contig 87197 bp, 73 predicted proteins | sample MGYA00580840_ERZ773018 | MGnify/ENA primary metagenome ERZ773018 (study PRJEB29015, sample SAMEA2738125) | human oral metagenome | biome: human oral; feature: human-associated habitat; material: saliva | place: China | collected 2256 ... | reverse complement strand
TCAGTTATACTGAGTTTAGCTATATGCTTTTGCAGGGAAATGATTTTGTTCATTTGTATGAAAATGAGTGAGTAAAACTTCAAATTTGAGGTTCTGATCAGCGAGGAAATATGGTGACTTGAACAGAAATGCTTCGTAAAAAGACAGAAGGGGAGGCAGAAAGTTATGTAATGACGATTCCTCTCATGATGGATGCGAGTGGGAAAAAATTTGGAAAGTCAGAAGGGAACGCAATTTGGCTTGATCAGAGAAAAAATAGTCCATATTTTGTATATCAATATTTTCTTAATAGTGCAGATGCTGATGTGGAGAAATTTTTGAGAGCGTTTACTTTGCTTGAGATAGCAGAGATTGAGGACATTGTAGCCAAACACAATGAAAAACCTGAATCTAGATACGGTCAAAGACAACTTGCCAACTATGTTATTCAAACTTTATTTGGAAAGCAGGCGGCAGAGCAGGCAGAGAAAATTAGTGATTTCCTTTTTGGAAGTGAGGATAAGATGCAGATGCTCAATGAATTTTCAAGAGAGGAAATTCAAGCTTTAGCTAGAGAAACAGGATCTTGTGAAATAAGTGAGAATGAGATCAGAGTTTTGGAGCTTTTGGTAAAATGTGGCATCGTAGACTCTAATGGAGAAGCAAAAAAAATGATTGCTCAGGGGGCAATTTATGTCAATGAAAATAAGATCAGCGATATTGCGAGTTCATTTAGTACTCAAGATGCCAGCAATGGAGTTCTTTTGATTAGAAAGGGAAAGAAAAATTATAAAATCGCTCAATTTATTGCTTAAATCCTAATTTAAATGCAGAAACTTGAGATATTTGTACCAAATGAGTGAAGAAAACTCAAAAATCTTATTATGGCAGTTTTGAAAAAGGGATTATGTGAGGATATTACTGTTCTCAATTATGCAAAGAGTTATACTTTACAGGAAAAGAAACTCATAAAAACTGAAAAAAAGCTGATTTCTTTTCATTGTTCTGAATGAGAGGAAGAAAAAATTATTACCTTTATCGAACAGGTTAGTGGGCGAACAAGGGCGAGAGGAGATCTTGTTGTTCAATAAAAGAAAAGCACGTTAGACTTATGATCTTCGTGCTTTATTTTTCTTATTTCCTTACTTTGAAAAGGAAGCTTTGTTCTACTTGTTGTTGATCATCAAATTCCATTCTGACTTTTATATTATAACTTCCTGCTTTTTCAAAGACTTTAGTCATTTCGATACATTCTCTACCATCACAGGCGAGTTCTTCATTGCCGTCATCGAAGGATCGATAGATTTTTTTTGGTAATCCATTGAAATCAAGAGCAAATCTGACTTGATCAGAGATCCTTGCTTCTTGGGTAGGATGAGATGGTGATGAAATATTGAGTTTGACAAGTGGCTTATTAACGATGATAGATTCGCTTAGAGGCACTGTTACTGTACGTCCTTTCTTTGTGGTGATGGTTACCTTTGGAGTAAAGATTCAGGTATTCTTGGTGTTGTTGTAGATATAGGTATGTTTGATCACTGAGGTAGAGAGGTTATTTTGTACTTCTCCATCATCAAAATCCCAAGTGAAATATGCGATGCTATCGTTTGGGTCATTGAGTTTTGTTGCTGAGGCATCTAGCGTTACTACCAATGGAGAAAATCAGCTTTTTTCTCCTACTACTTTGAGGTCTCAGAGTACATCATCTAGTCCAATAGTAATATTGATTGATTCTTCATAGCTCAGTCCACGTACAGTATCTTGGATCTGTATTTTGAGCGTATGAGCTTTGGTATCTCTGACATCAAAGAGGTATTCTCCAGCGAGTGTTTCTACAATAGGTCTGGTGTCTAGAGTGATTTGTGTGTTTATATTGTAGGTTGAAGGCTGGATTGAGTTGATTTTGAGTTTTAATTTTGTTGGGATCTCTGAGAGTTTGATGCTCTTGGAATCAGAGATCAGCTTTTTGTCTACTTTGGTAAATTGTGTTTGTCTTGGAGATTGAGAGAAGATATCATAATCTACATTAAAACTAGATTTATCATTGATTCTTAGTTCCCCACGGCAAGATCCTTTCTTCCCTTCTGTTGTGACAAAATTCATTAGCACTTCATAAAACCCTTGTCCATCAAAAGTATGGATGAAATCCATTCCAACTTCGTTTCCCTGTCTATCTGCGAGAGATTGTTGTGTAGAGGCATCAGAGATGAGATATGCATAGTCTTGGATGTATTTTTCTCCACCATCAAGGAATGATGCTTGGATACGATAAGTATTGACTTTCTGCTTGCTAAATTCGATCTTACATACAGGTAAGAGTGATTTTTCAACTCTGAGAGGAAAGGAGAAGATAATGTTTTGATTGTAATCTGGAAGACTAAAACTTGGATAGTATACTTCAGCTTTCTCATAGTTGAAACTAAAGGTGGTTTCATCAGATTTGTCTGTCGTGCCATCTCCTTCTGCATCCCATTTGATACGGTAGTTCCTTAGTCCTAAATCTCTAAAAATCTGATCTGCATTAAAGGTTAACTCAGATGGAAGTGGTCCTAGCACATATTCGTTATCAATGAGTTCAAGTTTTTTGTCTGAGGTTGTAGAAAGCGATAGTTCAGAAGCAACATTGATCTCTTTGAGGAGATAGCTTTTATTTACTGTTTGTTTGGTAGTGTTGTCGATGTAGGAGATGATTAAGCTTATTTGATAGATTCCTTTTTTGCTATAGAAACAAGCTCCGTTGAACATAGTTGACTGTTGATTATAGGTCAGAATTTGTTTGTTTCCACAGTCAAGTTGTAAATTAGTTACTTGTTGATTCCCGAGCTCGATTTGTGCGTATTTTTGGTAGTTTGCAGTTAGGAGTTTGAATGGCACATTTACTGGGGCAATAAGGATAGTAGAATTAGAAATCTGACTTATTGCATCAGGATTATCTTTTGTCGGCGTCTTAACATAAGCAAGAACTGTTTGATCTGGATTGGCAAGGCTCTCAACTTCGATTTTGCTTACTTGAGACATAAGGCTGGTTCCCGCTCCAATACCAATTCACAAAATTAGAAATCCAAGGATTCCTCCTCAAATATACCAGGTTTTTGGTCTATCTTTTACGGTAAAGGCTTTGTAAACGTTCATCAATAGGATGACAATTCCCACCAAAAAGACGATGAGCATGGCAATTCCAGTTAGTCCCATCAGCAAATTTTTTGCTACGGCTGGTGCTATTCCTAGGGCAGTCAATCCTCCTCATCCGGTTGGATTTTGTAGTACGGTATAAAAGAGTACAATCAAGCCAATAACTAGGAGGAAGAATAAAATTCAGCATCCCATAAAAACATTTTTTACTGATAATGAAGATGCTGCACCTCTTTTTATTTGTACGTTTTTGTTTACTTGAATATTCGAATATCAGAGGAGTTTTAGCTTTTCTTGGTTTGCTTGATAGTACTCAGTGAGCTGTTTGAGTTGTGCGTGGTACTTAAACATCTCGTCTGATGGCATATTTTGATGTTCCTGAATATAGGCTACAAGTTGATTGTAGAGTTGTTGCAATTTTTGTTGTTCCTGCAAAATCTCCTGAATCTTTTGTTCATCATTGAGATAGTTTGCATTGGTGCTTGCGTTATTATTTGCAAAAAATTGTTCGTTTTGATTCATATTTAGATATAATATACTAAATCAGTCCTATTATAGCTGAAAATTGTTTTTTTGCAAATTTTTCGGCTTGTTTTTGCGAGGATAATGGATATTATTAATCCAAAATTTATTTGTAGAATATAAGATTTGATGCAGCAAGGAGAGAGAAAGAGTGTGGGGGTTAGTTTTGTTTTACGTTATAGTAGTGTTTTAGTCTCTTTTTTTGAAAAAAATAAGATAAAAAGTCTGATTTTTTTATCTCTTTTATCTTTTGTCTTTGGTAATCTTAGTTTTGCTCGAGATTATCCTGTAAAAGAAGTGAGTGGAAAATTTTGTGGGAACAATCAGATTTGTACAATCCCACTTCCAAAGATTGAACAAGCCAATTATCTTAATTATGAAAAGAGTCCTTTAATTCGTAGGATTTATTCTGTACTTTGGGGAGGAACCTATTTTTGAGGACGAGATTTTGGATGGGGAGCGCACAAGGGAGTTGATATTACTTCGCAGATTGGTACTCCTATTTATGCTATTGGTACCGGAGAGGTTATCTATGCTGGTAAAAAGTGAGAACGAGGAAAACTGATTACTATTGAGCATAGTTTTGCAGGTAAGAAGATTTATTCAAATTATGCGCATCTGAGCGAGGTTTTGGTAAAGGTAGGAGACAAAGTGAAGACTTCAGATTTAATTGCTAAGATGGGGACAAGCGGAAATAGTACTGGTCCACATTTGCATTTTCAGATTGATAAAACAGAGTGAAAACATCCCTATCATCCTGGAAACTGTGGAGGAGTAACGCTCAATCAAAATGTCAATGAAGCAAGATGTTGGAATCTTGTTAGAGAGAATACCTTGGATCCGATACTTTTTTTGGAGAGTAATGGTGTGATTTTTGAGGTAGAGCAGGAGAGTGAGCCGTTCTCTCCAGATATCAAGGTGCTTTCTACTCAGGATTTGAAAAAAAATCTTGAAACCAGCTTTGAGAAAAAGGGAAATTCTTTTGTGCTTAATTTAAAAAGTTTGCTTCCATGATGGACAAGAGTTCCTCTGAAGATTACTTCTGCAGGAGCAAAGATTTATCCTGATAGTCTTTCATATTTGAGCTGAGAGAGAAAAATTTTTGTTCAAGAATTCTCGGGTGATGTTTTCCCAATTAGTATTTGGGAGGGGGAAAAGTTGATTAAAAATGTATATGAAAAATAAGTTTATCACAAAGTTTGTATCAAAAAAACCGCAGAAAAATGTAGATTGCGGTTTTTTCAGATTTTAAATTTTTTTCCTGGCTTCGAGAAGCTGTTTTTTCTTTTCCTGAGAAACGGAAGGGTCTTTGAGTGCTCGTTGGAGCTTGGATTGAAGATAGGGAGTAAGGGTTTGCCAGATGAGTTGAAGTTTTTTTTCTGGATCAGAAAGGGGATCAATCTGTGAATCTCGCCAAAGACTTAGTTCATCGAGTTTCTTTGTCATATCTTCATCAAGCTTTTCTTGCAATACTTGGGATAATGCTCCGTTTGGATCGGTTTCAGCAAGGAGATTGATAAAAGAGAAGAGATCTTCTAGTTTTTCATTTTCTTGGAGATAATTGAGGATTGCTCCTTGATAAAAGAGGCTGAGTACGAGAAGGTCTCTTTCCATTTGATATTTTTGGCTTTGAGATTGTTCTGATTGTCTTTGTTGTTGAAGGAGGATCGATCTTCCGTCTCAGGCTTTGTATCTTTTGAATTGTGCATCGAGAATTTCAGATGCAAATCCAAGTTTCTCTGCTAGAAGTTGTTTGTAGTGTTCTTGGATTGTGAGTGAGTTGACTGAAAGGATAAGCTCAAAAAGAGTATTGATGAGTTTTTGTTTATCGATAGGGGAGTTTAGATCAGATGAGGCTCTAAGGCGATGATAGATTTTTATAAATCCGTCTTCAGCATTTTCTAAACAAGTCAAAAAGTCTGATTTCCCATTTTCAGTATTTGCCAGGTCATCAGTATCTTTGAATCCGTCTGGTAGCTCGATAATTTTTGGGTAGAGATTTTGCTGATAAAAGAGTTTTAGCGCTCTGATGCTTGCTTGATTTCCAGCATTGTCTGCATCAAAAAGAAGATAGATATTTTCAGTATATCTTTTGATGAGTTTTACATGGTCTGATGAAAGTGCTGTTCCAGAGGTTGCGACTCCAATAGGTTGGTCGAGTCTAGCAAGTCCTATGACATCCATTTGTCCTTCGACGATAATCAGTTTTTGAAACTCTTTGATGTTATTTTTTGCAAAGTTGAGTCCATAGAGGACTTTTGATTTTTCGAAAGCTTTGTGTTCAGCACTATTAAGATATTTTGGTTTATCTTCTGGATTTATTACTCTTGCTGAAAAGGCGATAACATTTCCCATAGCATCAAAAATCGGGAAAGTGATCCTATTTCTAAAAAAGGTATAAATTTCTCTATTGAGGTTCCTTTTTGCTAGAGAGGCTTCAATTAAATCGTTGTCAGAAAATCCTTTTGATCTCAAAAATTGAATAAGTTCATAATATTTGTCTGGAGCATAACCAATTTGGAAATGTTCAATGAGATCGGATGTCAGATTTCTTTTGTCTTTGAGATAGTCTTGAGCTTGGGGAGAATTTGTTAAGGCAGAACGAAAAAACTGGTGAGCAAGAGTATGAAGTCTTTTAAGCTTCGCTTTTTCGTCACTTTCTGCTGCTAGTTTTTTGTTATCAATGCTATATTTTTCTATATCGATATGCTGGATTTTGGCGAGTTCTTTTACTGCATCTCGAAAATCAAGTTTCTCGATTTCTTGCATAAATGTGATAGCATTCCCTCATTTTCCACAGCCAAAGCATTTGAAAATCCCTTTACTTGGAGAAACCATAAAGGAAGGAGTTTTTTCATTATGAAAAGGACATCTACCAGAATAGTTGCTTCAAGCTCTGGAGAGTGGCACATATCTTTCGATCAGATCTTTGATTTCGACTGATGCGAGGATTTCTTCGATAAGAGGATTGTTTGCCAAAATCGTAATGAAAAAGTGATAAATATACCGTATTATATGATTTTTTATTGATTTGTAAAGAGAAAGGTAAAAAAACTGATATTAGAGGTGAAAATAAGCTTAAAAGTCAGATTTCTTTTTTTTGTTAAAAAAACTTTTGCAAAAGTTGACATATTTTGATTTTATGATTAAAATATTAGTGTTGTTTTAATTCCAGCATAATACACATGACTGCAAAATGGCAAAAGTATGAGGAATTTAATTCTAATTTGCTCAAAAAACTTGGAACAAGAATTGTTAAAAAGCATCACAAAGGTAAAAGAGTTGATAAGCTTTTTAGCTTTTCCAATAAGGTAAATCAAAATCTGATTTATTTAGGAGAAATCTTGGTTGTCGGGCTTTTTAGTTTTTCTACTCTGATCTTTGGAAATGGTACGAGCCTTGCAAACAATACCAGTTTGGTTTATCCTGTAGATGAAGTTTCTAAGGTTGAATGTAGAATCAAACATTGGTCTGAACTTGATGCAGATTGTAAGATGAAATTGCCGATTATAGAAGGGGCAAATTTTGCTAAATATGGAGCTGATCCACTCTATACCAATACTTATACGGTACTTTTTGGAGGAAACTATATGAGTGGTTGGGATATGGAAAATGGAAGCCACTATGGAGTAGACTTAGCTTCTTCCAAGGGGACTCCACTTTATGCTATTGCTGATGGAAAGGTGTTTTTTGCAGGACAGCAAGCTGGTTATGGAAATGTAGTGAAGATTCAGTTTATTTATAAGGGGAAGATGTACTTTTCTACCTATGGACATATGGATCAAATCCTTGTTCAAACCTGACAACCTCTTATGAAGGGACAAAAGATAGGTATGATCGGTAATTCAGGAACAACAATGGGATGATTAGGAGGAAATCACGTGCACTTTGAAATTAATAAAGGAGATTTTTGACGTCCTATTTATCCATTTGGTCAGTGTAGTGAAGCGAAAAAATCTGGAATAGAAACGATCAATAATGGGCTTTGTCGTGAGCAGATGTTTAAGTATGGACAGGATCCAATTGCTTTCTTGGAAGATGCAAAGGCTAAGCGTCCTTTTGATGATCATCCTAGAGAGGTTCCTTTACCAGATAATAAGACCTATGGGAGTACTGGAGCGGATACAGGATCTACTCTAGAACATAATGTAGCGCCCATAGTTCCATCTCCAGCTCCATCTTCACCAGTTATTAGTGTGCCTGTACAAGCCAATCAAGAAAAACCTCAGACTTCAAAACTTATTATTGATACTAGTGCTTTGGATAATAATGGTAAAGCGTTCTTTGATGAGTGGAGTGTTGATCTGACAGGTGATATTGCATCTCCTATCAAGAAAAATCAGACGAGAATTCTGACCCTTACCATCAAAAATAAGAAGACATGACAACCTTTTAATGGTATTTTGCAGCAGCCGATTATTTTGGTAGCAAGTAGTACTAATGTAACTATTGATCCTGTGGCGATTAGCCTTGTTAAAGATTGACAAGTAGAAATTAAAGTGCAAGGAAATCAGGTTGGGAATACCTATACAGCGATCAATCTTGGACTCAATAAAGTAGCTTCACTTAATCTTTCCGTATTTTAGTTAGTAAAAGAAAAACAGCAAAGACCTTTATCGTTTGCTGTTTTTTTGTTAGAAGAATCTCTTTTGTGAGGACTGATCGGAATCAAGTGATCAGATTTTTCCTTCTATTTCTGCGTCAGGTTCATGAAGATATTTGGAGAGTTCTGCAGTTTTTTCAGAGGCTTTTTTGATATGGACATAGTATTTTCCTAGCTCTGCTACCACATCTGAGAGTTCATCGTTTTTTTCAAGAAGTTCTGTGGTCTTTTGTCTAAAAAGATCGTTTTGAGCTTGAAGCTCATCGATTTCTTCTTGCATATCGATGATTTGGTCGTTGGCCATTTTTAGGTTGTCTCTAAGTTCAGTGACAATATCTCTCTGTTCAAATCTTCGATAAAAAAGTGCATATCCAGCTCCAGCTCCAATGAAGAGTGATAAAATAACGAGTCCTCGCATGCTATTGATCTGATATAAAAAGTTTTGAAATCTGATTTCACTATATTGTTCCCCTATATAAAAGCAAGATTAAAATTTGATTATTCTCCATATCGACGGCGGATAACGAATTTTTTGGTTTTGCTTAAAGGAGAGCTAGCATAGTCATTTACTGGAGTTCTGGTTTTGAGGATTTCAGTGAGGCGAGATTTTAGCTTGGTAATCTCTACTCAACCTTTGAAGTTTGGTCTTCGTCTACTTTCGATTGCTCTTGTTTGATCTAGGATTACTACTACATGTCCATCTCGCACTATTATATCAAGCGGTTGAACTTGATTTATGATTTGTTCAAGAGTGAGCCCTTCGATGAGAACTGGTTTTCCTATATTGAGGAGTTGGCGGGTATTTCTAGGGGTATTCCCTCCATTTGCTTCTCGAAGGAGCCCAGAGCAATCTACTCATTCTAGGTTTTTATGTTTTTTGTGGATTGATGATAGTTGTGTTTGTGAGGGGAAAAAGTTTTCCATCTGTGGGAGTCCTTGGTATCGAGATCCTCCTCGTACATAGGTAGATCCTTTAGTAGCAAGGAGGTTTTTGATAATAGTATCACGAGAAGGGAGGGGATTAAAGACTTCTTCAGGTTTTTTGTCTAGTTTTTTGATGAATCTTGCATCAAGAAAATATCCGTGTTTTGCGCCAGCTCCTGCATCAAATTCCCTGGTTCTAACCAGATAGTAAGTATAACCGTCAACTTTGTATTCACCGATAAGGGTTACTGGAGTTTTGGGAGGGAGGACTACCGCTAGTTCGCGGATGAGGTTTTGTTGATCGAGCTTAATTCCCGTGCTGCTGCTACTGGCAGCTAGGAGCTTATGAATAGCAAAATCATCTTTGGGCATTCGGTAGAGTGGAGTAGGGATTTTGGTTTCTCCATATCCTTGAAAGCTGGCAAGGGATTCGATTTGGAGGCTTCTTCCGAGTTCTGCAGACATGAGTTGGGTTTCTTTGAGATTAGAGAGTTCTTGTTCAAGCTCTGGTTTGGAGAGTTTAGCGAGGGATTCTATTTTTTTTTGAACATAGAGTTTATCGATTTCTGTAAGTTTTGCTCCAGGGATTTTTCCTTTCCCTCCTGAGAAGGCTTGACGAATTTCTAGTGACTTTTGAGCTAAACGGAGAAAAAAATCAGCTTCTTTGCTTTTTTCGCTTTTGCTGAGATTTGAGAAGCCTGAAAGTTGGAGATCGATTTGTTGATGTTGAACTTTACTAAGTGGAGAGTAGGCGAAGCTTACGCCGAAAAGAAGCATGAAGATTGGAAAAGAGAATATTTTTTTGATCATAAATTTGACTAAAAGAGGAGTTAAAAGATTGTTTTTGTGTTTAAAAGAGGCCTCATTGGATAGGAGTTGGAGTTTTTTTGTTTTGAGGTGCTGGTAGCTTGATATTGAAGGTTTGTATTATTTCTTCTCGATTATTGTAGGTTTTGATATTGTATTTTTGAGCTTTGTCAGCTTTGGAACCAGCTTTTTCTCCTATAAGCATGAAGGAGGTTGTTTGAATCGGGTTTTCATCGAATTGATATCCTTGGGCAATAAGTTGATTTGCAATTTCAGTCCTTGATAATGGGAAGGTTCCCGTTATTGAAAAGGAAAGAGAATTCTGATTTTGCTCTGTATTTGATTTTTGATCTTCAACTGCTGAAAAATTGAGTCAGAAGTTTTCGAGCTTGTAGAGGAGGTCTAGAGTTTTTGGAGAAGAAAAGAATGCCGCAATATCAGTTGCAACCTTGTCTCAGATTCCATAGATAGCTCAAAGCTGCTCTGTGTTTTTGAGTTCATTGATCAGAGATGTCAGGTTTGTAACCTTTTTTTGTGCAAGGTAGGTAGAGAGGTCTTGGGCAGTTTTTTTTCAAATATTAGGAATGCCAAGGGCATTGAGCAGTCTTCGAAGTGGTTTTGTTTTTGAAAGCTCAATTTGTGAGATGAGTTCTGAAATCTTCTTGTCTCAGAAAGATGGAAGTTTGCGGAGAAGAACTTGGTTTTCTACTTTAGTCAGGGTATAAAAATCTGCAAAAGAGTTGAGCAAATTTTGTTCCATGAGGAGCTGAATAATTGAATCTCCAAATCCTGCAATATCAAGAGCATCTCTAGAAACAAAATAGAGGAGTTTTTCTTTGAGCTGAGCAGGGCAATCTGGATTTTTGCAATAATAATGGATATCTTGGCTAATAATTGGAGTTTGGCAACTTGGACAGAGTTTTGGTGGGAAGATTTCAGATTCGGTGCCGTTTCTTCTAGAAGGAATTACTGAGAGGACATATGGGATTACTTCTCCACTTCTTTGAATTCGTACAAAATCTCAATTTAGAATTCATTTTTCTTTGATAAAATCAAAATTATGAAGACTGACTCTGGATATGGTAACTCCACTGAGATTTACAGGTTCTAGATTGGCAACAGGAGTCAGAATTCAGGTCCTTCCTACTTGGAAGTCGATTGAGCAGATCTTTGCTGCAATTTGCTGAGCTGGAAATTTGTAGGCGATAGCTCGTCTAGGATGGTGCTCTGTAGCTCCTAACAGCGCGCGAATAGAAGTCTGATCCTTTCAGTCGAGGAGATTTTTGTCGGTGATCTTAATTACGAGTCCGTCAAAGTCAAAATCCTGCTCATCAAGGAAGGACTTGAGCTCTGGATTTAAGCAAGTATCGATTACTGATTGGATATTGTCAAAGTGCTGGAATTTTTCAGGAAGATCAAAGGTTGGGAGTCAGATTTCTTTTATTGTTTGATTGGTATCTGATTCGAGGATATCATAGATAAAACAAATGAGATTTCTCCTCTCAACTTCTGCAGAATCAAGGAGTTTGATACTTCAGGAAGCTGCATTTCTTGTATTGGCAAATGAGTTGAGTCCTAGAGCTTCTCTGCTGAGATTGAGCGCGGAGAGCTGCGATTTTGGCATCATAATTTCTCCTCTGAGGCGAATATTGATTGGCTGAGTAAGTTTTTTGGGAAGGGATTTTATAGTTTTTGCATTGATGGTAATGTCTTCTCAGGTTTTTCCATCACCTCTGGTAATTGCTTGCGTAAGAAGTCAGTTTTGATAGATAATTTCGCAGCTGATTCCATCAAATTTTGGTTCAAGACGGTAAAAGAACGAACAATTCTGATCAGATTTTTCGAGTATTTTTTTGATTCTGGTATCTCGATTGGTTAAATCTTGCGCATTATAGCTATTTTCGAGGGAAAGAAGGGGTGTTCTGTGGTCAGCCTTAGCAAATCCTTCACTGATTTGACCAATGAGGGATTGGGTTGGCGAATTTGAAGTGATGAGATGTGGTGCTATTTCTTCAATATTTTTGAGATAAGAAAAAAGTTGATCATACTCGTAGTCAGAGATGATAGGAGAAGACTCAATATAATAGAGATGATTATGCTCAATGAGGGTGTCAATGAGATTTTGGTAGGTGTGAGCAAGGAGATCACTATCAAGGAGTGTGGGATTTGGATTTTGTTTTATGAAATCTAAGAGCTCGATAGTAGTTTCGGAAAGTGTCACGGATTTGAGTTGCTAAAAGATAAATGTTGTTTTTTAGTATAAAAAAACACAGGAAAAAGGCAACTGAAATTTGCTTGCAATTTTTGTGGGATTGTTTATCTTCTTATCAGATAAGAATGTGGTGTAGTGGTAGCACATTGGTCTCCGAAGCCAGTGGTGGAGGTTCGATTCCTCTCATTCTTGGAGTATGGAGTATTTGAAAGCCTAAACTGTAAGGCTTTTTTGTTTTTGAAAGAATGTTTGCTGATAGTGATAAATAAAGATTGACAAAATTTGCAAAATATTTTTTTTGAAGTATAATTGAGTGAAAAAGAAAATTTTACTCTCTATTTTGTAAAAATGCCAACTTCTGATAGTCAAAACACAGTTTTTACTCCAGTTTCTGATAATCAAAATACAGGAGTTACTCCAGCGGTAGGACAAACTCAGGATCCTGTGGTAAATAATGATCAAAATCAGACTTCAGCTTTTGATTTTAGTTTGGATTTGCCAGATTCTTTCCCATCACAGACTGAGGAAAATAAGGTACAAGCGCCAGTTAGCAAGGTTGAGCCAGATCAAATTCCTCAGGCAGATGACCTTTTGCAAACTTCTGATCCAGTACCAGCTCCAGTTGATGTGAGTATGGATTTTTTGCAAGAAGAACCTGTGGTTTCAGATGAAAATCAGGTAGAAAATTCAGAAGAAGAGGAGGATTCCTTTCCGGTTCCAGGAGATGGAAGAATTGCGAGTGTAGAGGAGCTTCCTTTGGATACTAGTGATTTTTCTGTAGAGCCTGTTGGACAGAATTTTGAGGAAAATGATGAACTAGATCAGAGTGAGGTCAGTTTTGATGAGCAGCCTTTGGTAAATCAAGAAGGATCTCTTAATATGCACTCGGATGTTGAAACTTCTCAGCAAAGTTTTGTAATCCCAGAAGATACCGTAAATCCTGTAACACCACTTGATGGGACTCAAGAAGTGATGCAATCTTCTTTGGAAAATAATGAGGAAGAAAATCAGGTTTCAACCTCTTTTATGACTGAGGAGGCGCCAATAGTAGATACTCCTTCAGAGCAAGCTTCAGAGGTGAATTTTTCAGCTCCTCATGCAGAGATGGATCCTTTTGATGCGATGAGAGCTACGCTTAATCAAAATGTTACTCAAAATATTGAAGAACCAGCAGTTGTGCCTGTTAATGAGCCTATTCAAGAAGTAGTGCCTTCTGTGCCAGTTCAGGAATCCCCAACTATCGAATCTATTCCAGCTCCTGTTCAAGAGGAAGCAGTAGCTCCTCAACTAGAGCCTGTGGTAGAAAAGCCTATTGGAATGCTTTCTTTGGATGAGATGATCGCTCAGCCTGTACCAACAGTAGCTCCTACAATGAATTTGGATAGTATGATGGAAGTTTCAGCTCCAGATCCATTGTCAAATCCTGTTGCATATCCTCCTATTACGCAACCGCAATCACAAGCTACCAATTCTGGGATGACTAAACTTGTTGCAATTTTGGGAAGTTTTGCATTGGTAATTGCTGTTGGATTTATGGCTATTTTGAAGTATCCTCAGGAGATTCAGAAGATATTTGGGATTAATTCAGACTCCTCAGCAAATGTTCAGGTTAGTGAATTTACTGGAGATCAGGAACATGGATCTGCTGAATTAACTGGAAATCTATTGACTGGAGATAATTTGAATGAGGATCTAGCATTGACAGGTAGTGATGAAGGAACGGATGTGGGAGAGGTTACTCTTGATGAGAATCAAGCAGAAACCTGAGATGATGTCCAGGAAGTTGTGCTTGGAGGAGATGGTTCCTCTCAAGAGACTGCTGAAGCAGATCAAAAGTCTGATTCTAGTCAAAGTTCTACCTCAGACCTTGGTACTTCTACCTCTAGTGATCAGGCAGTTGATGCACTGGGAGCTGTAGAAGAGATCGTAGGAGAAGTCGGTGCAAATGAGACACTTACTCAACAGATCGAAAGTTTCAAACTAAAAGCACAACAAATGGCTGATACTGGTAAGGCTCAAGGAGATAGAATGATGATCAAATATGGTATTTATGTTGTAAATCAAGTTAAGAAAGTTCAGGAAGATATTGCTAATGGGCAAAAGATGAGTATCGCAGAACGAAATAGTCTCAAATCAGAGCTTGAACTTTCACTAGCGAAAGGGCAAAATGGGGGAAAATAAGTTCCTCTTGGTAGGATGAGTCTCTCTTTATAGTTAAGAATAAAATTGAAGAAGAAATCTGATTTTCTTCTTTTTTTAAAAAGCTCTTGACTTTTTTGTAAAAAATTGTAATAATATTTGTATGTTAAACAAAAAAAATAAATTATTATGAAAAAAAAATTGTGTAGTCTTTTGGTCATCTTAGGAGTGATTGTTGTCCTTTGTGTGTTATTTGGTATTAAGGAGGTATTTTTTGCCATTGTAACGGGACTTGGATATCTAAGCTTATTTCTTCTTCTTGTTGTATCTCTCTTTGTTCTTTTTTCCAGTTCTTATGATGAAAAAGATTACGAAGATGATGATGATCGTTAAAATTTTACTACCGTTGCTTTACTCTTTTTATTCTTTCTTACTGAATCAGTTAGGAAGAATAAAGAGAGTTTTTTTGAGATGTGTAAAAGAAATTTTTTGTTGCTTTTTTTGTGTATAATCTTATACTTTTTTCGTCCATAAATACATAATTATATGAAAAGAATCTTTTTGTGCTTCGTTTTGATTATGAATCTTGTTTCTTGTTCTGAGCAGGATTCAGTTTTTGGAACTTTTATGAGTGGTGTGATGAATTTTTTAGTTGCTGTTGTTATATTAGTATTGGTAACTATTATTTTATCATTTCTTTCGCTTCTTTTCCTTGATAAACCATGTCGAGATCAACTTTTTCGAGCATTAAAATGCAAGAAAAAAAAGTAGCCTGTATCAAGCTACTTTCAAGAGTCCTTATTTGGACTCTTTTTTTGTTTTTTGAGGGAGAATGGCATACTTGATCAGGTATGGAAAAAGTTTCAAAGAATTCAGAATTTTTTTGAAGTTTCTCTTTGGATCAGAGATGAAACGATAGAGCCATTCAAGTTTGAGTGTTCTAATGATTTTTGGAGCTCTTTTTTGTACTCAGGCGATGAAATCTAGGAGTCAAGCGGTATTGAGAACGATCAGTTTTTTTTGTTGGATTTTTTGAAAATTTCTACTAGCTCGGAGCTCTTGGAGAGGAATTTCGGGAGTGGATCTTCCTTGAATAAGGACATTGATCGTGTCTTGGTATTCGTTCATAGCTGCTTCAGCTTTTTCTCGGTCAAAATCGCTATATCCATCCTGGGCATAGATGATGTTATATCCTTGATATTTGAGTTTTTCAACTACTTTTTCAAGATATTCAGCTTTGGTTCCATAGATGAGGATATTTAGTTTTTGACTTCCGTATTTTTTTCTAATGCTTTGCAAAAGGTAGGGGATAAAGTCAGTTCCGTTTAGATTTTGAAGCCAAGAGGTAGGACTTTGAATTTTCCCCATAAAGTGAGCGACATAGTAGAAAATTTGGAGGGCAATACCATCGGGCAAAAGGAAGTCAGACTTTAAGAGAATTTTTTTGTACTCTTTGAGTTTTTCTGTTTTTGTTGTTTGGTCAAAAAGGCGGTGTGAAACGATGTTTGCAAAATAGATAAAGTTGACTACTACGGATTCCTCTTGATCATAAAAAGAGAGAATATCGTTGATCGCTTGATCACGAGAGTAGGGGTAGAGTTTTTGGAGGATTTCGTTCATGGGGATAGTTAGGGGTAAAAAAAACTTTTGAGAGTATAGGAAAAAGAGGAAATCTTTCAAGAGAAATGTTTTTTCTTGCAATCTTGCTTGGAAGTGTTAAAATGAAAGCTGGTTTTAAATTCTTTGAAAAGAAAAATGCAAGAAAATTTACAAAAAATAAGAGAGATATTAGAAGGAAATCAGACTTTTGCCCTTTTTGGTCATGAGAATATTGATGGAGATGCACTTGGTGCGATTTTGGGACTAGGGAAACTCCTTGAAAAGCAGGGGAAAACCGTGTCGTATTTTACTCCAAACAAGCCAAGTAGAGTCTTTGATTTCCTTAACTTGTGAGATAAGGTTAAATATGAATTTGACTATGGAAAGTATGATGTATTGGTATTTTTGGATTTTAATCATTACAAGAGAATTTCCGCTTTTACCAATGGAAGAGAAGACTATTTTGATCCACAGCTCAAAATTATCATGGATCATCATCAGCCAGATGTTGAGGCTCCAAATACCATAATCTATCGTGATACGAGTGAGATTAGTACTTGTTCTTTGCTCTATGGAGTGACAAGGAAGTGGCGAAATGATCTCTTGGATGCAGAGATTGCTACTTGGTGGTATATGGGAATTTCTACTGATAGTGGAAATTTTCGTTATGATGAGGGAGAGCAATCTGTAAGGCTTTTTCACTTAACTGCGGATCTTTTGGCTCTTGGGGCAAATAAAAAGCTTGTGATTGATGAAATTTTCCGTAATAAAACTTATCGTAGTGTGCAATTTATGCAGCAGATTCTTCAAAGAATGCAAAAAGTTAAGGTTATGTGTAATGGATTTGGAGGTGCTCAAGAGTGAAGCCAAGAAGGCGATAGTAATGGAGTAGTAAATGTGATTTATAGCTATTATGTTGATGATGAGCTTAAGGCATTGTGAGTAGATCATGATGAGGCGGATATGGCACTGTATGTTATGCAGGATATTAGAAATAATGATTTAGTTGTCTTGATCAAGAAGGTTGGGATATATCTTAAAGCTTCGATTAGAAGTAGAGGAGCTGTTGATTGTTCTTTGCTGGCGAGAAGTTTTGGTGGATGAGGACACAAAAATGCAGCAGGATTTAAGATCCAAGGAAAAGACTATATTGAACAAGATTTGCAATTTGTGATTGATCAAATTCAAGAGCATTTGGGAAGTTTGTAATAAAAACTTGATATGAAAGAATATCGAAAAGAGGAGTCAGACTTCTCTTTTTTCTTGTATTTTGGTGTAATTTTTGTAGACTGAATAGGTACTATCTTTTTGCAAAAAGAAAAAATCGTTTTGCGCGTTTTTATCCTGAGAAAAAAGCATAAAATGCTGGATTTATTGGCAGTTTCGTATTGGAATATTGGGCCATTTAGAGATCAGAAAAAGACTCTCTTTTTTCACAAAGGGAAATATCTCATCAAAGCGCCAATTGGAAGTGGAAAGAGTTTTCTCTTTTTTGATGGTCCGAGCTATGCTCTCTACAAAAGTGCTAGTAGAAACTTGCTCAATATTCAATCCAAAATTGGTATGATCAAGCTCCTTTTTGCTTACAATGATCAGGTATTTTTGATCAAAAGAACGCTTAAAAAGGGAAAGAGCAAGGATTCTTGTGCCTCTCAGCTCTTTCAGATATCAGAAAGTCCAGAAGTCTTAGAAGAGAAATTTTTGTGAAAACCGGTTTTGCAGGATGATCTAGATTTAGAGGAGTATTTGCAAGGGCTTGGAGTCCAAATGGAGGAAGAAAGTTTCAAAAATGAATCAGATTTGCAGGCTCATTTGGATGATTTTTTGCCACCGCAGGCGGTTTTTACGAGTACGGCGATTTTGCTCCAGGATGCCAAAAATATTTTTGAACTTCAGCCTGCTGAGAGGCTTGAGGTGCTCAAAAATGTCTTTAATCTTATGAGTATCGATGAGACTAAAGAAGTTGTAAAAGAGAAGAGAAATGAGGTAAAATATCAGATCAAGGCTTATGAAGATACTTCTCTTGTGCAAGAAAAGTTGAAAAACTGACTCAAGACCTTGATCTCAACTTGGAAAATGATTGATGAAAAGGGGCAGCTTTCTGCTCAGATTGCTCCTGCTAAAGATGTTTTTGAGGAGTTAGAGATGCTTGTTGAGAAGCTGGGGATTGATCAATTTGAGCTTGATGAGGTGGTAGGTGGCGTGATAGCTCCTATGCAAAGCGTAATAGCTCAGCATCAAGAGCATTATCAGCAACAAAAGAGTCAGATTTCAGCTTTTTTGACTCAAAAAAATGGTTTGGAAAGGCAGGTGCTAAATGCCAAGACTGATATTGAGAAAAGCGAGAGAAGAATTGCTGAGATTGATCGTTTGCTAGAAAAGGTAAGCTTGGAGGGGATTACTCAGCTAAGGAATGAGAAGTTGCAGCTTCAAAATCAACAAAAGGAGCTTGAGAAAGAGGGATTTGCAGAGCAAATTCAGCATTTTTGGCAAGAGAATGGACCAAAGCTAGATCTAGAAGCGAGGTCAGATTTTGGACTCTTACAAAATTGGCTAGCGGTGCAGAGTTTGATTGCATTGGGGAAGAATTTGAAGTCCTGATCTGAGCTTTTGACAGAGCAGGTGGAAAACCTAAAAGCTAAAGCACAAACCGAGCAAACCCGTCTCCAAGATCAGATCAAAAGCTTGATGGAGAGAGAGCAGTTTTATACTCAGCAACTGGAAAATCTGGCTAAAAAGATTGCAGATTTTGATGCGGCGACAGAGGAGAGTGCGCACTATGAGTGTCAAGAGATTGGTGCTGCTTGCCCGTTTATCAAGGCGATCAATAAGCAGCATTTTGAGCAGAGAGAACAAGAAAAACAAAAAATCCTGAAGGAGGATAGCGATCTAAAAGCGAGGATACAAGCCGAAAATCTCGCTCAAAAGCTTCAAATAGCACAGCAGGAGCTCGAGAAGATTAAATCATGAGTAGGACTAACTGAGCAGATGCAAATTATCTCCTCAAAACAAAAGGAGAATGAAGAGAAAATCCAGATTTTGAGAGCTTTTTTACTCAAGATTGATTTTAAAAAGCTGGAGGAGTTAGCTGGAAAATACAAGGAAATCTCTGAGAAAATTATCGCTCTAGAAAGGGAGCTTGTCACTCAGGAGCAACTGGCAAACCAGGCTCAGAGCTATCAACAGGAGAAATCTCAGCTCCAAGGTATGATGAGGACACAAAGTATACAAATAGAGCAGTTGATGACGCAGAAATCTCAGATAGAGGGGCAAATGGCAGTTTTGCAAGGACAGATCAGTCAATACCAGCAGGATAACTGGGATCTCCAAATGCAGCTGGTTCAGAGGTATGAGGCGACTTATCAGAGTTTGCAAACTTTGATCTTTGATTACAAAAATTTGCAGATCAAGATTAAGTGACTGGCAGAGCAAGGTAAAATCTTGGATAATCTCTATGCGATACTCAATAAGGAGTTGCTACTGTTTGTATTGAGTGAATATTTGCCAATCTTGAGCGATGTGGTCAATAGTTATTTGGTCAGTGTGGTGGACTATCAGATCAGTATTAGGCTCATGGAGACCACCGAAAAACTTGAGTTGGAAACTAAGATATTGGATGCAAAAGGAGAAAGAGATATCAAGAGTCTTAGTGGTGGTCAGAGAGCAGTGCTCAAGCTTGTTTGGATGTTGGCGATTAGTTCGTATATGAAGACAAAACTCCTTTTCCTCGATGAGACGATCAATAATCTTGACAATGAAACGGTAGGTAGAGTCTCAGAAATGTTGACTGCTTTTGTCAAGCAGAGGGATATGAAGTTTTATACGATTACGCATAATGCTGAGATTCAAGATATGAAGATATGGGATGATACGATAGAAGTGAAACCGTAGTCAAGGATTGAATAAAAACATAAATCAGATTTTTTATTTTTTTATACGATATTAGTTATGAGTATCTATTTCATATCAGGAAATAAACATAAGTATGGGGAACTTAAGGCAGTATTGCCAGATTTGGAGATGAGATCGATTGATCTGCCAGAGATTCAGGAGACAGATCCAAAGGCGATTATCAAGGCAAAGCTTGAGGAAGCAATGAAATATTGCGATGAGCCGATGATCGTTGAAGATACGAGCTTGTATTTTGAGGCGATGGGAGGAAAATTGCCTGGTCCATTGATCAAATGGTTTGTAGAGAGTATTGGAAGTGAGGGACTAGTAAATCTTGCTCAAAAGCTTGGAAATATCCAAGCTACTGCCAAGACCGTGATTGGCTATGCTCCCAATAAAGAAGAGATGTATTTTTTTGAAGGAGCGGTGGAAGGTGAGATCGTCAATCCAAGAGTAGATTCGGCCTTTGGGTGGGATCCGATTTTTAAGCCTAATGGATATGAGGAGACTTTTGCTGAGATGGGAACTGATCAAAAAAATCAGATTTCTCAGAGAAGATTGGCTGCAGAGGAGTTGAAAAGATTTTTAGCAGGTAAGAATATAGCGTAATGAAGCTGATTGTAGGACTCTGAAATCCTGGGCAAAAATATGATAAAACTAGGCACAATATTGGATTTGCAATGCTTGATGCTCGAGCAGCTCAAGAAGGGTTCTCTCGAAAATATGAAAGTAAATACAAAGCTGATATTGCTCTATGAGAGCGATGAGGGGAGAAGATTCTCCTCTGCAAGCCTCAGACCTATATGAATCTTTCAGGAGAGGCGGTAGCACCATTGGCGAGGTTTTACAAGATTGAGGTGAAAGATATCTTGGTGGTGCATGATGAGATCGACTTTCTAACGGGAAGGCTTGCTTTGAAGCTTGGATGAAGTGCTGCTGGGCACAATGGTCTCAAAAGCATTATTCAAAAACTTGGAAGTGCTGATTTTTATAGGCTCAGAATTGGGGTTGATAGGCCTGCCGTGAGTAGTCAAGTAGCTGAGTGGGTTTTGAGTGGATTTAAACCTGAGGAGAGGACCTTGCTCCAAGATAGGCAGGGAGAGGTTTTTGCGTTGATAGAGGAATTTTTGAACAAGGAGTAGGGGATTTTTTGTATTCCATGATTTTATTATTTTTTCTTTTTCTTTTGTGACTTTTATGTTTGATAATTTGACTGAAGAACTCCTTTTAACTCTTAAATATCAAAATTCTTTTTTGATTTGTAAAACTTTCTTTCCAGAAACAGGGCATGACAGATTAGAAAAATTTAGAAAATTTTTAAGTGAGGAATGATTTTGTGAAGGGGATATTCCTCACGGGTTTAAGATTGATAAGAAAGTAATAAGACATATTTTTGACGCTCATGGATATGATAGTGAATTAGGGATTTGAGTTTCGATTAGATTTCGTCATATTGTTTTGTTGTTAGATATTCTTGAAAATTATGATACGATAAGCATTTATGATGCTAATCGCTTGCGTTTTCTTTTAAGAAAAACTTATGATAATATGGATTACTATACTGTTGTTGAAGTGGATCATACTAATCCTAGGTCCTCAAATCAATTGAAACTTATTACGATGTATGTTAATGATAGTTTTTGAGTGGCTGTTTATGAAAGAATGAAGCACTCATGACCCAATGCAATAGCAAAAGCGAGGAAAGAGATGAAGCAAGCACTATGAGATAGATTTATTTCTGATGATTTAGTTTGATAACTAAAAAAAAGGACATCCGTTAAGACGTCCTATGGTCATGCATAGCTTACCACTAGATTAGAGTATAGTTATTTTTTATAAAAATGCAAGTCTTTTCTGTTTTTGCTTTTAGCAGTTTGTTCTTTGATAAAATATATTGACTTTTGACCTAGGATCTCTACACTCAAGTCGTTTTATCTTGCATAAAGTTTGGGGATGCTGGCCAAAAAGCTTAGAGTATCGGGAAAGGAAGTTCGCTTTCTGACCAAAAAAAGGCAGCTGTTTTCTCAGGGGTTGTTTATGATTTTTTTTGTAGAGCAGTATCCCAATCGTCATTTTCATCAGATCTCATTTCATATTCCTCTGGCTATCTCCAAAAGAGCAGTGCATAGGCATCAGATCAAGAGGATTTTGATAGCAGCATTTGAGCAGAGTGTGCAAAAACTTGGTGCAGGACCGCAGTTTTATAAGTGTTTTGTCAGTCTCAACAAGCATAGGTTAGAACCGTTGATTGCGCTTGTGCAGCAAAAGTCAACAGCTCAGCTCAAGGATTATTTGATCAAGCAACGAGAGTCAGTTTTTAGTTCTTTTTTTCTTTCTTCTCATGAAAAAATCCGCTCCTGAACTAGTAGAAAATACTCCAACTCCAGAAACTCCTCACAGAGAAGAACAGGAAACTAGTCCTGTTGCCTCATCTTCGGCGACTTTGCTCAATCTCTCGCTCAAGTCGACTTTGAGATTTTGGCTGATAGGTGCGGTAGTGGTGATGCTCGGATATCGATTTTATCAGACATTGGAGTTGATTTATTTGATCTTTTCGGCGTTGATCATTGCATTTTCTATTGAGGGGATTGTGCTTTGACTGGAAAAGAGAGTCAAAAGCAGATCCTTGTCGATAGCAATCAGTTATTTTGCGCTGTTTGTGTTTGTGTTTTCGGGGGTGATCTTTGTGATTCCGTTTTTTGTTTCTCAGGTATCTTATTTGATTAGTTGGACGAGCTCGTTGATTGTGAGTGTGCAAAAATTTGTTTTGAGTAATTCACGACCTGCAGGAATTCAAAATATCACTTGGCTCCCTGACTTTGCAAAGGCATTTTTGCTCGAGCATCGAAATGATTTGCCTTGGGATAGCAAGAGTGTGCAATCGACACTTGTTTCAGGTCTCAACTCGCTTCTCAATGCCTCTACGACTTCACTCAAGCAGTTTTCGCTAAGTATTGTGTCTGCAATAGGAGGGCTCTTCTCAGTGCTGACCAATATTATGATCGTTTTTACTACGGCGGTATTTTTCTCTCTGGAGAAGGAATATTTGATCAAACTCTTTTTGAAGTTTGGGAAATCTGAGTCCAAAGCTCGTAATCTCCAAAAGATAACCAACATTTATCAGAAACTTTCTCTCTGGCTCAAGGCGAGAATCTTTCTCTCCCTATTTGTAACGGTATCAATGTATATTGCATTTTGGATTTTGTCTTGGTGTGGATTGCAGTTGCCAAGTATCTTTTCATTGTCGTTGATTACTGGGCTTTTGGATATTATTCCGTATGTTGGGCCATTTTTGTCAGTGATTCCGGTGGTTTTGTTGGCATTGATTCATCATGGGCGAGCGGGAATGCTCATCGCAGGGGTGATTTTCCTTGCTATCCAATGGGTACAAAACAATATTATTACTCCGATCTTGATGGAAAAACAGCTTGGTACCAACTCGATTTTGATCATCGTGTCTGCGTTGCTAGGAGCGGTGATTATGGGATTTTGGGGAGTGATCTTGTCGGTACCGCTAGCAGTGATTATTGGGCTGTTCCTAGATGAGGAAGAATAAAAAAACAGTTGCAAAGTCTGACTTTTTTCGTAGGATTGATTGACTGATAGAGAGATTGATCTTTGTCAGGGGGAAAATATACGATGGAGTCAGATTTTTACCTTTTTGTAATTATGGTAATGATGGGTAAGCAGAAACATGAGATGAGGTGAATTTTGAAAAAATGAGGGGGGGGGAACCTAGTTCTCAATAGGGCTTTCACGCTTGTAGAGATGTTAATTGTGGTAATTATCATCGGTATTCTGAGTGCTGCGATCTTGCCAAAGCTTACTGGCTATATGGCAAGAACCAGAGACCTCAAAAGGCAAGCCGATCTGGGAAATGTCGCAGCAGCGATTGAAATGTATAGAGCAAACAAAGGAGAGCTCCCTTTGGAAACTATTCCTGAGAAGTGGACAGCCTTTTATCAGGGGGTAAGGCAGTGGAAAGGTCATCCTCAATTATTGATTGCTGATGCTCAAAATATGTGACCTGTAACCAATTTACTCTCTCTAAAAGAGTATATTAAAGATCTTCCTTCAGATCCTAATAATCAGCAGGTAATGATTCATGCTGCTTTTTATGGGGATCATGATTCTGAATGGGCATGACCTCGAGGTACTTGGTGAAAGATGATTGTTCCAAAGGGTGAATACATTTATCAACAAATCTATGTTAATGGATCAAGTTTGTCAGGAGGAGCTTTGCTGATAGCAAAGTCTGAAACCCCAGATATGAGTAATTATGTCTTTGATAATGATATTCTTCCGTATTTATGGAAAACTCACTGGAAAAATGCCTTTGCGACGCCTTCTTTTTATGTGCAAGGTGATCAATCAGAAAAGGCTAAAGACTTTAATATGGAGAAAGTTCGTCTCTGCTCACGTATTGTAAAGGCTAATAGACCAAAGAGAGCTGAACATGAGTGAGATGATTCTTGTACTTACTCAGATCCAAAGCAACTTTATTATATCGTTAAGATTCAGTAATATTAGAATTTATAGAATTGTTGATTTTTTATTTAATTATTCTTATTATCAATGACTTTTGAAAAACAACCATTGCCATATGCAAAAGGAGCATTGGCGCCTTATATTTCAGAGGAGACGATGTCTTATCACTACGATAAGCATCATCAAGCCTATGTTGATAATCTCAATAAACTCATCGTAGGAACTGAGTTTGAGGGGCTTTCTTTGGAAGAGATCGTAAAAAAGAGTAGTGGAGCGATTTTTAATAATGCGGCACAGCACTGGAATCATAGCTTTTTTCGAGGAATAATGAGTCCAAACTTTGCTCAGATGCCAAGTGGAAAGCTCAATCAAGATCTGGATCAGAGTTTTGGATCTTTTGAGGGATTTAAGGAGCAGTTTATCGCTGCGGCGGTGGGAAATTTTGGATCTGGGCGAACTTGGCTGATCAAGACTACTGATGGTCAGCTCAAAATCCTCAATACCTCCAATGCAGATAACCCTCTCACCAAGCCTGAGACTGAGCAAGTATTGCTCGGAGTAGATGTGTGGGAGCATGCCTACTATATCGATACTAGAAATAATAGAGCTCAGTATTTGCAAAATTTTTTCCAAGTGATCAATTGGGATCTGATCAGTCAAAATTATGCATAGTGATAAAAAACACCTCAAACGTATGCTGAGGTGTTTTTTTGTTAAGGTGTTTTGTGATATTAGGGTCTTGGTCATGGAGAAAGTTCTTTTGTAGCTTGGGGGATAGGAAATTGGATTGTATTGGTATCAGTATTATTACATTCTGCACTGCCAGCGAGGTTGTCCCATTTCTGTCCATCAGAACATGCATAGAAGCATCTATTTCTAAAGATGAGGGTTCCGATCTTGTCTGGAGAGCAGTTGCCCGCTTCATCTCCGATTTGGACCATTTGATTTACAGTTAGGGTTGCTCCAGAAGTACTTGTATTGATCATGACTCCGCTTGCGCTTCTGATGTAGAGAGTGTTTGAGGTTTGAGGGTTGATAGTCAAGTCATCTTTTCTCTTTTTATTGTCACTCCAGACAAAGGTATTTTTGACATTGGTTTTTTCAATGTTGATATTGCTTCCTGCGATGATATTGTTTGATCCGTTTACTGTACTGTTGTTTGCTCCGAGGGAAATGTTTTTTTGCCCAGAGAGTGTTGTTCCTTGTCCTCAGATGATGGTGTTGTGATTACCTTTTGTGGTATTTTTATCCCCTCATACTATTGTTGATTCATTTCAGATTCCTTTGTTTCTTTCTCCTCCTAAGATAGTTGTTTTTTCTCCTTTTATTGTGTTATCTTTTCCTACGATAATTGTTGAATCTTTTCAGATTTTTTCAATTTTATTCTTTTTCCCTCAGATGAGGAGTGCGTTTTCTCAGCTGTTACTATTAGTCTCTGCATTTTCGGTGCTTGTGGTAGAAAATTTTCCTTCTAGATGGATGACTCCTTGCTGATTGCTCAGAGGGATAGCTGTTGAGTCTGATGAGATTCCTTTGGTAGAGAAGATGATTTTTTCGATGCTTTGTATACGATTTGAGGCATCTGTTTTGATAATTGTTTCTCTGATAGTTCCATTTGCAAGCGCAAGTCCTGAGAGACTCAGGAGAAGTGTTGAAAGCGATAGGATTTTTGTTTTTGTTGAGATTTTCATGTTGGTCGCAGAATGAAATAAAATTCACCCTCAAGTATATCTGTGTGTGAGGAGTTTGTCAAATTTTTGGAGCTTTTTTGTGTTCAGGGGAGGGGTGAGAGGGGGAAGTTAGCATAATAAGAGAAATAATTTCTTGACTTTTGGATAAAAAATGATATCCTCGGTATCGGTGATGAGATCTTTACCAAGTGGAGAAGAAGATGAGTACTGTGGTACTTAGTTTTTTTGCTAGATAAAGAAGTTTAAAACCAAACAATACTCTCTGCTGAGAGTATAAACGAAAGTAATAACCCATAAAAATAAAAAGTAATGAAAACAAACAACTTATCAAGGATCATCATGATCCTCATGCTGGTGCTGATGGGATCAGTGCAGGCAATGGCACAGGGGCTTAAAATCAAAAGATTCTCCTATGCCAAGAGTGGAGAGACTCTTAAGGGCGAACAGATCTATGCGCGAACTGATAATGAAGAGCTTTTGGAGGCGGAACAGGGATATTCCCCTTATCCCTGGATCCTTTATTTGGAGAATGGTGGGAGTGTCCAGTTTGAGCTTCCTGATAGTCAGAAGCATACGCATCAAGTAGTCCCAGTAGTCTCAGGAATGCATTCTTTTACCTATCATAATGGTAAAGATATGTACATAGATGTAAATGTAGTCCCCTATGCTGTGCCGTATCTGGGGGAGTTGAGACTGCAGGGATCTATAAGTAATGGTAGTGTACATTTGGAAAAGACGGTAAGTGAGGAAGACTTCTTTACTTATACGATCAAATCTGATTCAAGTCTGATGCAGTTCATCAAGATCAATCCACAGGGTGGCTATGATATTGATGGAAATCTTGGTATCCATGCTGCACTTACTCAAAGATTCCCAGAGAGTGGCTATAAATATGCTATACGCCTTTCTAGTGAACAAGAAAGACTGTTTGCTGATGGGGTAAGTGTAAAGTCGCTCAAAGACATGGCAGTCCTGCAGGGACTCAATCCTAACGATTTTGTCCTTCAGATTGGGATTGATAATGCGGAAGGTGCTTCTATTTTCTCTGAGGTCTATCGAGATCAAGCTAGACTTACTAAGAAAACTACCTTCCTTCGTATCATCGATAAGCGACAGAAGTATTATACTTTGAAAGCCGTTTCTAGTAATGAAACTTTAGGTACTGTAGAACCTGCAGAACTCACAGTGAAAGCTGGAGGCGAAGTTACCTTCACTGCTACAGCCAAGGAAAATGCAATTTTCAAGGGCTGGAAGCAGAAAGGATCGGCAGAAGTAAGTTTTACTGAGTCAGTCCTGAAATTGACTAATGTTCAAGAGGCTTCCGAATGGACAGCAGTCTTTGAGAAGAAAGCAGAAGAGAAGTATTATACTTTGAATGCAGTCTCTAATGATTTGACTCTGGGTAGTGTAGAACCTGCAACGCTCACAGTGAAAGCTGGAGGCGAAGCTAGCTTCACTGCTACAGCCAAGGAAAATGTAGTTTTCAAAGGCTGGAAGCAGAAAGGATCAGCAGAAGTAAGTGTTACTGAGTCAGTTCTGAAATTGACTAATGTTCAAGAGGCTTCCAAATGGACAGCAGTCTTTGAGAAGAAAGAGTTTGAAGTCAAAGCTTCCTCTAATGATCTGGCTCTGGGTACTGTAGAACCTGCAGAACTCACAGTGAAAGCTGGAGGCGAAGTTACCTTCACTGCTACAGCCAAGGAAAATGCAATTTTCAAGGGCTGGAAGCAGAAAGGATCGGCAGAAGTAAGTTTTACTGAGTCAGTCCTGAAATTGACTAATGTTCAAGAGGCTTCCGAATGGACAGCAGTCTTTGAGAAGAAAGCTTCAACTCCTGAAGTTGGTGCTGTAGATTTACAGTTTGGTCAACGTGAAGTGATTTTGACTTGGGCTCCTGGCTCCGCAACGAGCTGGCAGATTAAGCTTTATCGCAGTGATACTAAACTAGTAAAGACGATCTTAACTCAACTTCCTCGCGTGGAATTAGAGTCTTTGATTCCGGGAGAGGCTTATCGTTATGAGCTTGTTGCAAAGCGGCAAGGTAAGCTTGATTCTCAGGTGAAGCAAGGAACTTTTAAGACAGATCAGTTTAATGAGCGTGAGGCTTTAGCTCCTTATCTCAAGAACTTTTCTAAACTCTTAAGAGGTAAAGCTTTTGATTTGATTTGGATGGATGTTAATCTTTCCGAATTTTATCAAGAGACTCCAATTTATGAGTACTACTGGCAATTAAACGAGACTTCACCAAAGGTCTTGTTGATCCCTGATGGTAAGCAACTTACTCTTGATACTAATCAGGTTGGAGGTTGCTTGATCATTTTGATTAAGTCTGGTGATACCTTACTCTATGAAGTGAGGTATGAGCTGGATAAGTAACGTGGTTTGTTAGGCTCTGGAGATCATTTTATCTCTAGAGCCTGACTTAATGTTAAAAAAATACGATTATGAAAACCATTCTTAACTATTTTATTGTGTTGTTGGTAATGGGGATCGGGATTTCCTTATACTCGTGTGATGAGGAAGAACCTATTATCCCTCCACAACCAGTACCAAGTGTTCAATTTTCTACTGAGAATCTGAGTCTTACTTTTGGAAGTCCAACAAGTGTTACACTTGTTAATTTCACTGGGGTTCTGATTCAAGAGGGGAAAGTTGAGGGTTTCAAGGTTGCTATTTCAGGAAATGTCGTTACGATAACTCCTGAACAGTATAATCCGGGAAGTTATACTTTTACTTTCAAGGGGGAAGGAAAATTCTATTCTTTGAAAGTGACTCTTAAAAAAATTGATGATATCCCTGACATTTGTGGTGTATTTACGGAAAAAAATGAGATATTATTTGATCCTAAATATACTGTGAAGAGATTTAAGTCAGAGAAAATTTCAAGTTTTTTGATCTCGGCTAACCAAGACAACCCTAAAGAACAGTATGTTTTGATCTCTGATCTGAATATTTCTGGGAAAGAGATTTCCTTTACTCTCAAGGCTCATGGGATTCAGAAGATGTCTGATGGAGTGCGCTATTTGCCAGATGGTGAACAGCGTGGTCTCAAGGGATCTATTATTTCAGAGCCATCAGATGCAAAGCTTAGGATTTATGCCAAGCTGAGCAATGGTAAGGGGATCAATATCCTGATTCCTAATTCTTGATCTTGACTGAGAAAACTAAGCACTAGTCTTGCTTCTTCGACACTCCCTTTTGGGTAGCGAGTATCCTTGCTCCTCGAAAGGTACTTTGATTCAGGTTTTCCTGATGATAAGTATGATCTCTCACACAGAAGGCAGTTTTTGGAGTATAATCCAGAGACTGTCTTTTTCGTTTGTTAGAAAAAATGCTTGCTTTTTGTGGGTATAAAAAACACCTCAGATTGAGGTGTCTTTTGGATTATTTTGCTTTTTTAGAGGATCTGGATTTAGCGTCTGATTTCTGATCCTTTTTTTCGTATTTTTCTTTTCTCTCTGATTTTTCAAAGCGATCAGAGCGAGGTTTTCTCTCTCCAAAGTGTTTTTTTGAGTTTCTTTCTCCTGAAGATTGAGGCATCTTTGCTTTGGTAATGAGTGATTTTCCTTTTACTTTCTTGGATTTGAAGCTAAAGAGCACATGCTCAGCTTCTAAGTACGGCAAAGTTACAAAACTGAAGTCTTCCATCACTCTGACATCATCGATATCTCTGGCTTTGACTCAGGTTTCTTTGATGAGCATATCAACCAGTCCACGAGGAGAGTATCCTGCCTTTTTCCCAAGAGCAATGAAAAGTCTGGTTTTCCCTGTGGTATCAATTTTGACTTCGGAGAGGTCTTCATAAGATTCAGGATTCAAACTCTCTTCATAGTTGAGTCTGAGGAGCGCAGCGATGATTTGCTCTGGAGAGTAGGTTTTGAGCATCTCTTGTACAAAAGCATCATGCTCGTGATATTTGTTTCCCATCAAGACAGCATCGATGTCAGTGAGGAGCTGATCTTTTCTCTTGGCAACGATTTCTTTTGCAGAAGGGATTTTTCCTTTTTGGATATCGGTTTTGGTGATTCTCTGGAGAGAGGTGAGTTTTTTGTACTCTTGTGGAGTGACAAAACTGATTGCGATTCAGGTTTTTCCAGCTCTTCCAGTTCTTCCTACACGGTGCACATAGCTCTCAATGTCTTGAGGTAGAGCATAGTTGATCACATGAGTGATATCGTTGATATCGATTCCTCTGGCTGCAACATCAGTAGCAACGAGGACTTTGGTAGTTTTGTCTTTAAACTGAGAGAGGATAGTTTCTCTTTGCTTTTGGAGGACATCTCCGTGAAGCCCTTGAGCTTGGTAGCCTTTTTCGATGAGTCTTCTTACTACATAGTCTACATCGAGCTTAGTTTTGCAGAAGATGATACCATAAAAATCTGGCTCCACATCAATGATTCTACAGAGAGCATTGAGTTTGTCTTTTTCGTTGACTTCAAAGTAGATCTGAGAAGTCTGAGTAGTGGTCATCTGTTCATTTTTGACAGAGATGAGCTGGTAGTCTCCCATGTATTTTTTGGCTACGCGAAGGATTTCCTTTGGCATTGTAGCAGAGAAGAGGAGGACATTGGTATTTGGATTTGCTTTTTTGAAGATGGTTTCGATATCATCTATAAATCCCATATTGAGCATTTCATCAGCTTCGTCGAGAATAAAGTTTGAAAGCTGACTGAGGTCGAGGGTTTTTCTTTCAAGGTGGTCGATGATTCTTCCTGGAGTTCCTACGATGATATCTACGCCTTTTTTGAGTGCAGAGATTTGAAGACTATAGGACTGACCTCCATATACAGCCAGAATTTTTAATCCTTTTTCAGATTGAAAAGATGCGATCTCCTCAGCAACTTGGTTTGCAAGTTCTCTAGTAGGAGCGAGGATGAGGGCTTGAGGCTTTCCAGTAGGAGTGAGTTTCTCGATGAGAGGAATCCCAAAAGCTGCAGTTTTCCCGGTTCCTGTGGCAGCTTGTCCGATGATATTTTGGGTAGCTTTGAGGAGGAGTGGGATTACCTTTTCTTGGATAGGAGATGGGATTTTAAATCCCTTTTTCTCTAGTGCAGTAAGGGTTTTGGCGGTTAGGCCGAGGTCTTTGAAGGTTGTTGTCATAGGTGAAAACAAAAGAATAAAAGTCTGATTTTTTTCTTCTTTATAAAAAAATGAAATATCTATAAAAAATTCAAAAAAACGGAGATCTCAAAGCCAAATTTGACTCATCAATCACCGTTTTGATAGCAAGATTTTGATAGCAATACACAGAGTAATGAAGCACTAAGCTTTGAAATTGATACTAGTATAGTGATTTGCTTGCGGATTGCTAGAGAAAATATTAGAGTTGACTCATAAGGTAATCAAGTTCTTGTTCTTGTTCTATTTTGGTTTGTTCTGCGAGCTGAGCTCTATCTTTGGTAGCAAGGAATGCAGATCGTTTTCTGAGTCTCATGTCTCTTTCGGCTTGGATTGCATTTGACTGAGTTTCTCCATTTTGGATAGCGTCTTCCTCTTCTTTGTACATTGTCTGGGTGCTCATATGATCTTCTACATAGATTTCATAGAGTCTAAGGATTTGAAAAGACCAGAGATCAGCTACATTTTTTGTAATGCTCTGAGATTCGTCACTGATAGTGATAAGGAGGTCTGGGATATTGGTCTCAGGATTGTTTGCCAGTTCATAGTTGGTTGACATAGAACCGAGAATGAGTTTTTGGAGCAAATTCCAGTCAAAATCATCCTCCATCTCCTCTGGAGTGTGGTAAGGAACATATTCAAAGTTAGCAAGATAATTTTTGTACCATTCTTGTTCGTAGATGTCTCACTGGATAGGTCCATAAGCTGCCTCGTAGGCGTTGATCATTTCCTTTTTGTCTTCTTTTTCTCTCATTTCTGAGATAAATTCTTCGAAGTTGAATAAAAGCATGAGCTGATTATCAGAAATATAAAGATATTTATTTTTGGTTCATTGACTGTATAGTATCTATTTTCCCAAGAAAAACAAGAGGAAAATCTATCTTTTATTATCATTTTCAAAAGAGGGAAAAAAGTCAGATTTTTGATTTCGTTTTACTCAATGTGGTAAGATCGTCTTTGATCTCTTCTTAGATATGGGAAGAGTGCCTCTATTTCCTCTCTGCTAACGGATTGATATTGGTTGATGATATCTTGGATAGTTTCGATTTTACCTTCCAAAAGTTGCTGACTGCTGAGAAAATCTGCCATTTCATCACTACTTTCGATTCCCATTTGGAGAGATCAGATTTTGAAATTTCTCGCATTTTCTAGCTCTTCATCACTAAACCCTTCTGTGATAAGCAGATCGATCTCTTGGTGGATTTTTTCGACTCCTTCAATAAATTTATTTTTATCAAGTCCTGCACTGATATAAAAGTATCCGTATTCTTCATTGCTCGCATGTCCAGCGTGAATAGAGTAGCACAATCCTGATTTTTCCCTGATATTTTGAAAGAGTCTAGAGGACATATTTCCTCACAGGATAGTGCAGAGCAGGTTTGCTGCTGGGAGGAGTTGTTCATCCTTGATGCTAAATCCTGGAGCAGATATGATAATACGATTTTGTTCAGTATTTTTGATGAAGAAATCTGAGTGCTTTTCTGGAAGCGTTCGATGAAAATCAGGTTTTTGTCTGCTTTTTTTCTCAGGGAGAGATGAGAAAAGTTTTTCGATTTGTTCTTCTAGTTTGGCTTGGTCTGAGATATTTCCTGCGATGGTAATCAGGATATTATCCTTGGTATAGAGTTTTTCTTTGTAGGCAAACAGCATTTCTCTGCTAAAGGTATTGATGGTCTCTTCATATCAGATAATTGGCCTTCCAAAGGCATTGTCTCCGATAAAAAAAGTAGCTCGTTTTTTTCAGAGGACTTGTTGAGGATTGTCCTCATACATTTTGAGTTCTTGGATAACAACTCCCTTTTCTCTTTCAAGTTCTTCTGATTGAAAGGTCGCATCTATTAGCATATCAGCGAGCATTTCGAGTCCATTGAGTGCAAATTGAGGTGCACATTTGACATAATAGCTTGTTGATGCTTTTCCGGTAGAGGCATTGAAGTACGCTCAGATTTTGTCCATGGCAATAGCAACTTCTTGAGGTGTTTTTCGTTTCTTTCCTCCTTTAAAAAACATATGTTCGAGAAAATGAGAGATTCCTGCTTCCTCAGGAGTTTCGTAGAGTGATCATGCCTTGATGGAGATATCAATGGTGATGCTGTTTCCCTCTTGCATAGGAGCAAAGAGACAGTCAATCCCTGCTATTTTTTTGAGTTCGTAGTGCATAAGATAAAACTTTGAAAATTAAAGATGGTAAAAGAAAAAAACAGTTTTTGCGTTTTTATTTTGTATAGTATTTTGATTTTCTAAGAAAAAGCAAGAAAAAAAGCACCTTACTGGGATACCAAAAGGTGCTTGAGTGTTAGTCGTGATAAAGTCGAGATGTTGGAATAAGCAGTCCAGCTTGATGTAGTTCATCATCGCTAAACTCAGAAAAATAGTTCCGATCGTTATAGATTGTTGCGATATCTGCTTTTTCACTGATTTCAGGGGATACATTAAAGATTGCATTTTGAAAGTCAAGACTACGAATGTATGCTCCGTGGGTGACTTTAAAAGCTTTTTCAAATCTTCCATGTCCCAACATGAGACCAAATTTGAATTCTCCTTGTATGTTTACGTCTTCGTAAACGGTGTATTGTTGATTGGATAAATCTCCTTTTCTCTTGTAGCACATATGGAGAAATTCCTCTTCGTTTAATCTAGGTGATGGCATAAAATTTGATTTTTTGTTTTCAATACTACTATATTAAAAGATTTCTTTATGTCAAGTTTTTTTACGAAAAAAACTGCCAACTCTTCTTATAAAAATTGCTTTTTACTCCAAAAACGCTATACTTAATTTGATTTTTATTTCATCTTGTTTGATGGCACAGAATCTAATGTATCTGGTAATTAGCTTATTGGCAACTGGATTTTTGCGAATGGCTGGAGTTGGCATATATAGGGTCATCTTTTTGCATATGCAGAGAAATCATAGAAAACAGCAGGCTTCAGAGATTAGATTTTTGCAAGTACAAATCCCAAAAAATGCAGTAGCTCGTAGCTCAGATATTGATGCAAAGGATCATATCCAGTCAATGAAACAAAATATCGAACTGATGAATCAGGTTTATAAAAATTTTTATGCGATTTTTGATTGAGGTTGGAGAAATAAAAAATTTGGAAATAATGCGATTAGTATGGAGATCTTGGTAGAAAAGGAAGTGATCAAATTTATCCTTTGAGTACCTAGAGATCATATTGTAACGGTTGAGAAGATGATTGCTTCGTTTTATTCTGGGGCGATTGTTGCTCATATCAAGCAGCCAAAGCTATTGGAGGCAGGGAAGTATTTTGCAGGAGGGGAGTTTAGTCTGACCAAAAAGAGTGTTTATCCGCTCAAGACCTATGAGGCTTTTGAAGCAGATCCGATGGATAGTATTTTGTCTGCCTTTTCGAATTTGAATAAAGATGAAAAAGTCTGAATTCAAATTTTGGTTGAGCCTTTGCATGAAGATTGGCTCAAAAAAATGAGAAAGTCTGCAGAAGATATCAAAAATGGCAAAAAAGAGCTTGGATTTCGAGGTTGGGTTAAAAAAATTCGATTTACTCCAGAGGAAAAACAAAACAAGAAAGAATCTGAAGAAAAGAAACATTCCTTTTCTCAACAACAATTATCAGATTTTGATAAGAAGATGGATGATGAACTCTTCCGTGTAAAGATGAGAACATTGGCGACCTCAACTGATCGCAATCGTCCAAAAAAGATTATCGATGATATTTCCAGACTTTTCAATCAATATAATTATATTGGGCTTAATACCTTGAAGTTTAAAAAGGCGACAAATCTGAAGTCTTTTGCGAGAAATTATGTATTGAGATTGTTCTATTCGGATGAGACCTTGCTTGCAGATGTGTTAAATTTTGGTAAGGAGACCGTGCTCAATATCAAGGAGCTTTCTTCGATTATTCATTTTCCTCATGGAAGATTCAATCAGAATCCAAGAATTGCTTGGCAAAAATTTAAGATTGTCCCAGCACCAGATGATCTTCCTAGTGAGTGAATTGTTGTGGGATACAATAATTATGGAGGAGTAAATAGGGAAATTAGAATTACAGATAAAGATAGATTTAGGCATATTTATATTCTGGGACAGACGGGAACTGGAAAATCTACCATTATGCTAACTCAGGCTATTGATGATATGGAAAATGGTAGAGGGTTTACTTTTATCGATCCACATGGAGAAGCAGTGGAGTTTTTGCTCAAGCATTATCCAAAGGAGAGAATTGATGATTTGATCTATTTTGATCTGGGAAATACTTCATATCCTATTGGACTAAACCCTCTCGAAGTAAATCCAGAAGATAATGATGAAAAGGATGTGGTGACCAACGATCTGGTAGAAATGTTTATCCAGATGTATGGGCATGAAATTTTTGGGCCAAGAATTCAGGATTACTTTAGAAATGCTTGTTTGCTCCTTATGGATCAGCCTGAGGGGGGGACTATTGTAGATATTATGAGACTTTTTACTGATGAGGCATTTGCAGAAGCAAAGATTAGAAATCTGAAAGATCCCGTGGTAGCCTCTTGGTGGAATAGAACTTATAAAGGTATGGGAGATCGTGAGAAGGCTGAGATTATCCCGTTTATTCAGGCAAAATTTGGTCCATTTACGACTGGAGTTTATGTGAGAAATATTATCGGACAACCAAAGTCAGCATTCAAAATGTATGATGCCATGCAGCAAAAAAAGATTATTCTTATGAATCTGGCAAAGGGTATTTCTGGTGAGGAGACCTCAAAACTAATCGGAAAAATTATCGCAATGCAGGTGAAACTTTCTGCGCTCAAGAGAGCAAAAATTGAAGAAAAAGATAGAGTACCTCACTATTTGTATGTAGATGAGTTTCAGAATTATGTATCGCAGTCTTTTGAGTCAATTTTGTCTGAGGCGAGAAAGTATAGACTAGGTCTCGTAGTTGCCCATCAGTATACTGATCAGCTCAAGCAAGAAGGTCTCTGAGGAAATCTAGATCTATCAAAAACTATTTTTGGGAATATCGGAAATATGTTTGTATATAAAGTTGGTGCTCCAGATGCTGAATTTTTGGCAAAGGAGTTTGAACCTGAATTTAATCAAACCGATCTCACTTCGACAGAGGCTTTTATGGGAGCTTGTAAGATTTCTATCAATAATCAGCAGACCCGTCCATTCTCATTTAAGGCGAAGATTCCGTATGTGTTGGAAGCAAGAAATTCTCCAGAAAAAGTGCAGATCATCAAACAGATTTCATCACTCAAATGGGGAACCAAAAGAGAACTCGTTGATAAAGAAATGTATTATAGGATTGGAGTTTAGTCAATTCTTTCGTTTAAATCTAAGAGCAGACAGTGATGTCTGCTTTTTTTACTCTGGTGAAAGTTTGAAAAGAGGAATAAAAGTCTGACTTTTTTTGCTTTTTTTGTTTTTTGTAGTTATAATTTGGAAGAAAATTTATTTGTTGAATTTGTGCCTTATGCCAAAGAAAAGAAAGTATGAAAGAAAACCCCATCATTTGACAAGACCTAGGATTTTGTCGTTTATTGCGTATGTGCTGATTTTGTTTTTTGGATCTATGATTATTGCAAATATCAATCCAGACGCCAATCAGGAATATCGTGAAGACCGAGCAAAGAAAAATGGACTCATGATGCAATGGGTTTTTGTCGATGAAGGAGGAAATAAGTATGATTTGGATAAAACTGACGCTATTGGAGAACATGGATCAGCTCAGGATTTTGACTATCTTTTGTCTACAGGAAGTGTTGTAGCTTCTGGTCAAAAAGAGCAAAAATGTTCGAAAAGTGGTTGTGGATCTTCAAAATCTGACTCAGATCTCGAGGAATCTTGACCAAAAAGATATAAAAAAGGGTATGACCTTCTTTGGTGAGCAATAGAAGATCGTAGCTTGTTTATCAATGCAGTGTATACTTATTTGGTGACTGGAAAGCTTGATGCTTTGCCAGATGGAGCAATGAGATATGTAGTGGCAATGTATGGACTTAGCGATGAGGACAAGGATCAGCTTTTGGAATATCAATGATGTATGAGCCCTTGGGGATATGAGATGGAGCATGGAGCGTCTGTCTTAGCCTATCAACAGAGGGCGGATGCTCCTAATATTTGTAATATCCAGAGAAGAAGCTGTTGGAATGGAAAATTGTCTGGTTCATTTACTCAAAGGTCTTGTGATGAATCACTCGGTAAAGTCGAGAAATCATCCTTTGTAACAAAAAACCTTCCTTTTGATCAGACTTCTTTGCAAGGTGATATTGAAGCACAAGAGGCGAGAACAGCTAAGCTTAGAGCAGAATGATTTATTCAGCCGAGTAAAACAGCGGCTAATGCAGATGCTCATTTTAACTTATTGGGGCATGTGGGCAAAAATCCTAATCCAACGACTGTGGGTGTCCCTTCGACTCCAAAAATCAATGAAGAACCTTGAATACAGCCTACTCCTCAAAGTAAAACTTCCTGTCTCACTCCGTGGTGAGAAAAGGTAAAAGCTGGGCAATTTGTCAAAGCTTATAGGTTTAAAAATGGATTTACTGATATTCCATGTCAGGTGCAAATTAGAATTTGTGCAGATGGAGATTTAGAAGGAAGCTATCAGCATGCAAGTTGTAAGCCTTGGAATACGAGTTATGAGGATTTTAAGCACGGATATCTCAATGGAGATGAACCTTCACCTCAAAGACTTCTTAAAATGCTAGATACAGACTATACTCCAGATCCTGAATACGGAAATACCCTTGATCCTGTAACTGCTGATCAGATGGCAACTACGCTTCAGAGTATAAAATAATATCTTTTTATCTTATTACTACAAGCATATGAAAAATTCTCTCAAAAGTATCAAAGAATTTATTAAATCAGATTGGGAAAAGACTTGTGAAGAAATGGCACAATTCCCATCAAAAATTAAAAAAATAATTTGAAAAATCTGATCTTATCGAAGATTTGGAGTCTGATTTTTGGTCTTTTTGATGCTGTATGTGATATGGTGGATGAGACCTGCGAATTTTCCAGATCATATGCCAGAGGAAAGTGAGTTTTTGTTGCCTGAGATTGCTCAGATAAGTACTGGAGAAAATTTGGTGTATAGTTTTGTTAAGCCAGAACTGAAAGACTTTAGGGAAAGGTATGAAGCATTGATGCAGAGAATGTGGTGAAGGAAAGACTCTACTATCTATAATTTTCCTAGGATAATTAAAGAGATAAAATTGTTGCAAAGACCTTTTATGTCGGATGCTTATCGCCTCAAAGAGCTCGATCAGAATGTTTTGAGTGGACGAGTTGTTGATGTGAGTTTGGATGAGTATTTTGCTGCTTTGAGTGGCGGGGAAATTGCACAGTTGGAGTTAGTTTTTGAACCTGTTTCATGAATGATGCCTGAAATTGAGTCGAAAGATCGAATATTTGAGCAAACAGGCTTTGGAAGGGGTTTTGATGGACTCAATAATGCGAAAGCTTATGCTAAGACGCTCAATTTTTTAGCTGGATATGCATGTAGCAAAGGAGAGACTCAAAAGTGTATTGACTATCTCAAGACTTCGTATCTGCTCGGTGCTAAGATGGCTGAGAGAAATATTGCTATGGGAGTTAGTTATGGACTACGAATCAAGCAAGATGCTTTGCTGATGATGCTGTATCTGGATCAAAAGGGTAAGATCAATCTCAAACAGTCAGATTTAATGTCTCTTATTCAAAAATGGACTTTTGATGCGGATAAACTTACTGATCAAACCATCAAGATGACTTATTGGTGGATGAAGAGCCGAATTGAAGGTGCTTCTGATGATATGGAGGGAGTTTTGCCATTACTTTTTGACAAGCAGGAGACTTTTAAGCTGCTTCAGGTGTTGAGTTATTGGCAGCTCAAGGAGCGTCACCGATGAGCAAAAGAGTTGCGAAGATGGGCTCGTAATTTGGATAGTAGGCTTTTTGACTGGGGAAAAGATGCTCCAAGAGATGCTTATGAAGATTGATGGCGAGATATACATAAGGATGAATTTAAGGTCTTTTGGAGGAAAAATATCATAGGGCTTGAAATGCTCAATATGTTTGATGCTTCCCCATATCTCCAAGCAAAGATTGTGGAAGATTATGAATATTATATTTTGCATTATTTACAATAATTTTAGCTAAAGAATTGCAATCGAAATGACGAATGATGAATCAATAATCAGCTTTCTAGCTTATTTTAATCAGATAGATAAGCATTTGGATAAAGTTTTGGGAGACGATGGATTTGCTCCTTACAATGAAAAACTCAAAAAGGTCGCAGAAGGTCGTTTTTCGATTACTAATTTTATTCGTAAGCATATTTATCAGCTGAGAAATATGGGAGAGCTGAGAAACTTTATCACTCATGGGATCAAAACTAATGGGGAAACTTATGCTATTCCAACTCAAGCAGCATTAGAAAAGATTCGTCAGTATGCAGAAATTATTATCGAGCCTCCAAAAGTAGGTCAAGTCTTTAGAAAGGAAGTCTTTACTGCAAAGACAACAGACTTGATCTCTGATATTATTCCTTTGATGAAAAAGCATAGTTATACGCATATCCCTATTTATGATGAAAAGGGAGCGTTTGTAGGAGTATTGAGTGAATCAAGGCTTTTGCATTGGATTGCAGATGCTGTGATTGAGAATCATTATGCTAATTTTGAATTGCTCAAGGTTGAACATTGTCCTCTTGATCAGGAGTCAGATTTTATTTTTGTAAGTAAAGAGATGAGTATTTATGAGGCAGATCTGTATTTTACAGAAAAAAAGCTTAAAAATCAGAAATTTGATGTGATGTTTATTACGGAGATGGGAGATAGTGAGTCTCAGCTTTTGGGAATGATCACTTCTAGTGATGCTAATGTAATTGATCAGTATTTGATTTTCTAGCTTTCTCTTGCATTTTATGAGAAAAATAGTAGTCTAAAACAGTATTTTTATTATTTATTTGAATTCAATGAAAAAATCAAAAACTATGAAAATTGTAACTCTTGTAATTTTAGCTATTGCTGGGTTCAGTTTGATTTTTGGTAGTGCGATTATGTTGCTCGGGAGTGTAACAGGGAAATAGTTTTATTCTCTATCTTGGATAAAGATGAAAAAGAGTCTTAAAGTCTGATTTTTGAGTACGGTTTTGCTTTGTGGGATGATGTTTTTGTCAAGCAGTGTTTTTGCTAATGATGCAGGAAAATTAAGGGTAGATTCAGGGAAAGTAGATAAAATGATGCAACATTCCTTAGATCAATGAATGAAAAAAATCAGAGAAACCCAACAAGCTGAAGAGAAAAAACAACAAGCTGAAGAGAAAAAACAACAAGCTGAAAAAGCAAGACAAGCTCAAGAAGCTCAAAACAGAGAAGTGTGAATTACAATCAATACAGAATGTATGTGAGGGGTTGGTTGTGGTTTTTCTGTTTATGACTCTTTGGGGATCCGTAAAGGAAGGGCAGAGGGAGAAAGAACTTCTGTAATGCTCTTTTTGCAGGATATTATCTTGGGGGCGAGTATGTTTATTGGTACGGTAGCTGCTGTTGCGTTTATTCTTTCGGGAGTGTACTATATTTTTTCTGCCAGTGATGCAAGTTATAAAAAGAAGGCTCAAGAAGGAATGAAATATGCGGTTTATGGACTTGTTTTGGTGACTCTGGCTATAGTGATCGTAAGAATTACGCAATTTATCGCAAGAGGAGGCTCTTAGTAAACTAAGTGAAAGGGGAAAAAAGAGAAAGAAGTCAGAATTTTGATCTTTGTTTGAATCAGATTTTGATTTCTTTTTTCTTGATTTTGCTTGGAAAATTAACATAATAGATTTAGGTTTAGACGAGAGTCTCTCTTTGAGAGATTTTTTGTATTAAAAAATCATCACTTTAACTATTAAAATATTGGTATGCAAGAGCAGGAAAGACAACAAATTTTCAGTATTTTATCAAATCTTGAGCAAAGTAAGAAATATTTGCCGTATTTTTCTGATCTGCAAAAACATCCAGTTTTTTGAGTAGTGATTGGCTCTTTGGCAAAGCAAAAGCAAGAGGAAGTAAAAAAGCTCTGTGATGACTACGTTCTTGAGAAGCTTAAAAATTCTCAAAAAACCAAGGGAGGACAGCTTTTTAATAGATTTGTAGAAAGTAAAAATGAACTTTTTTGGCAGTTTAGGAGGATGAATGATTTTTCTGTGGAGAACAAAGATTTCCAAGTAGTAGGAAAACAGGTAGAAACTGAGATGTTTAAGCTTGAGGGAATCTTGACAGAAAAAATGCTCAAGCAAGAAAAAGGCTTAGAATCTGTTATTTCATCGTTTTATAATCTGGTGTATGCTTTTTTCCCTAGATATAATGAAATTGAGGGATAAATAGTCCAAAATAACAAAAAGATTGAAAAAAAACTGACTTTCCTCTTGAAAAAAATAAGATAAACAGTACAAGAGAAGTCAGACTTTAATTTGTTTTTTCTGAGAGATGAAATTATTGGTAAGTAAGCCACAAAGATATGCAAAAAAAAGAGCCCATACTGCGACGCATCTTTTGCATTCAGAGCTTGGGAGAATTTTCCCAGATACCAAGCAGGCTGGTTCTCTTGTAGATAGTGATTTATTGAGATTTGATTTTTATGCAGAGAGGCTTTTGAGTGAGCAGGAGCTTGCTCAAATCCAAAAGAGAATCAATCAGATGATCTATCTTGGACTTGATATTAAAACAGAGGAAATGAGCATTGATGAAGCTGCAAAGCTTGGTGCAAAGATGTTTTTTGAGGAAAAATATGGCGATAGGGTTCGTGTTGTTCAAGTAGAAAATGTTGATCTATGAGAGGAATTTGACGATGAGGATAAAGCTTATTTCGCAGGTTATGGAAGGTTTATTTCTATTGAACTCTGTGGGGGAACTCATGTAGATACAACAGATCAGATCTGAGGATTTACAATAGTCTCTCAGGAGGCAGTAGCTTCAGGGATTAAGAGAATCACTGCATTGACAGGACCGAGAGTAAATGAGAGAGTTTGAGCTTTGGGAGCCATTTTGGATCAGCTTAATGCGGATCTTCAAGTTAAAGCAGCGACTCAACTTCCAGAAAAGGCTAAAAAGCTTGTTAAAGAATTAGCTGATGCTCAATCTAAAGTAGAGTCATTGGAAACTCAGGTTATTACAGCGCTTTTGAAGTCTGGGGAGAAAAAGTCAAATGCTGACTTTGATGTGGTGATGTGCCTTCCTTCTACGACTAATTTTAAAAGTCTACCATGATTGGCAAGAGCTCAGTTTGAAAATCAGAATTGTTGCTTTTATACTTCAGAAGGGAATTACTTGATTTTGACTGTTGAGGGGAAAAATGCCAAAGATCTTGCTCAAAAACTCTCTCTTAAGGGTGGGGGAAATCCTCAACAAGTACAGTGAAGAGATGAAAAAATTATAGATCTTTTCTAAAAAAAGAAACTCTAGTTGATTACTAGAGTTTTTTGTTTAACTGATAAACATACTGGTGAGGATTTTTAGTATAGCATAGGAGAAAGAGATCACTAGAATTCCCTTGATTGCTTGTTCGATAGCTGTTTTTGCTCATTTTACATCTCAGAATCCAAATATAGTTCCTGCATAGAGATATCCAGCATAGACAACCATAATACCTCAGATAAGCATTCCAAGCTGAGAGAGGAATTGGACAAGATATGCTATATATAAGAGGATAAGATCTCGATTGAAAATTCCAGTTGCAAATGCTGATCCCAGATCGCCTTTTTGGGCTAATTCATCAGCTTTGTTATTGTAGGTTTCTAGGACTTTTCCTGGATTTTTTGCAATATCTTTTACTTTTTTATCAAGTTCTTCAGTGCTCTCTTGGGTTTCAGGAATGATATGGAGATCGTTTCTTGTATTTGCTAGAGATGCAAAGGTTGGAGTAGAAAGGATAAAAGAGATCAGAAGTCAGAATACTATCTTTTTAATCATGGGAATTTGGGATAGGAAAATAAATTAGTTACATTTTGGGACAAGATAGGGGATTTGTCTTGAGGTAGAGAGGAGTTGGGTATTGAGTTTATCAATTTGAGTTTGTAGATATCTGAGGCGTGATCAGAAGTAGGTAAGTGCATAGTTTTCAATACTATCTGTTGTTGCCTTGTTGGATTTGTAGGTAATTACTCTACTTAATAGGTTAATCTGTTTATTGATTTCTTGATTGATAAGTTTGGCACAAAGAGGATTGGCTTTTGTAAGGTCTGGGACCATAGTTTTTGATTCTGCATCAAGAATTGTTGTTAGATAGCTTGCAATTGAACAAGTATTGAGGAGTTTTGATCTGAGATTTCGAGAGGTTGCGTTTGTTAGAGCAGCAGAGTCTCTAATAGCCTGACGAAAATCTTGAGCTGAGTGATCGATGTATCTGGGAAGTAAATGTTGATCATTATAGCTTCGATTTTCTGGATAAGAAGCCAAAAATGTTTGAGGAAGCGTTCATTTAGGATCAAGCATAGTTTCTTTGATTTTTGTATGCCAGTTTTGAAACTGTTGATCTGCAGGGACACCGTTATAATTGTTGAGATCGTTTGTCCAGCGGCGCATTTGTACATCTACAAACTGATCGAAAAGCGCTGCAGATTCTGGTACATAAGCATTGTTTTGTCGGTTATTTTTTGATTCTATACAGGATTTTGTAGTTTTTGAGAGGATTTCGCTACTGCAACAGTAAGAATGCAAGTTATCTAGAGCTTTTTCTATTGCTTGAAGAGGGATAGCTCATTTGCTAACTATAGGATCAGTTCTTAAATTAGCAATGATTGTTGGAACTTTTCCTTGGGTAAAAAGAGAGCAGTTGTTGTAGGTATTTGCATAGGAAAATCAAGAAAACGAGAAAAAGATTCAAACCAGACTCAAAAGTCAGATTTTAATTTTGTTTTGTGATTTTTGGAAATAAGGTTTGAATCCTGTTTTTCTCATCGTATATCCTCTGATAAAGATAGTTTAAGTATAGTTAATTTTAGGATTTTTGCAAGAAATGCGGGGAGATTACATTGGCTTAACCTTGAGTTGTACGGATGCAATCTCCTCTCCAAAGCGATGAAGATGAATTTTATAAGTTACGCTTTGTGATTTCTCGTTAAATTGATAGCTTGCATAGAGATTTTGTGGGCTTGAAAGTTGTCCTTTTGGTCCAATGTAGAGAACTGGGGTCTGATCTATGAGAAGAACCTTTCCTCACTGATATTCTCCGAATCTTTTTGAAGAGAGAGGCACAAGTTCTCATTTTTTATGTTCTAGACTTAATAATTGTTCTGGTCTAAGGACAATTTGAAATAATTTTTTATTTCCTTCCATAAGATTAACTATTGGATAGTGCTTTTCAAAACTGACTTCAAGAGAGAGCTTGTTTTGATAGGCTGGGAGAATAGTGATTTCTCCATTTTCAGAATCGATGTTTCCATAGAGGCTTCCTGACTGGTTAAACATTCCGATCAAATTTCCGTAGTCAAAGTATGATCATTGGACTTGGGTTTGATGTGTAGAAACTGGGAAGTTAGTGAGTTTTTTACCTCCAGAGAGTGCTGAAATGTCACTTAGAGTCTGATTTCTTTCTCTTTGAAAAGTAACGGTTCATCTATCTATATCAGTATTGAGAAGCGCATCAATTTGAATTGGGTTTTTCAGTCATTCTTTTCGTCAAGAGAAGCGAGAGATATCCTCGATAGAAATCAATGGAGAATCAATAGTAAGAGCAATCTGCTCTGATACCTCGTTACCTTCGCTGTCAACTGCTGAGACTTCATAGTATCTAGTCTGTGGCTCAGTGAAGAAGAGATTTTCAAGGAGAATATCTCACTTTTGATTATTGATGATCTTGGAAGTCAGGATTTTATTATTTTCTTTGATGTTTGCATTATGGATGAGTACATTATCTTCTCGCTCAATTCTTAGATCATAGTAAGTTCCTACATATCCGTTTAGTTCTGCTCCTTGATCAGCGATAGTCTTTTTGGTCTTTCTGATTAGTGTGATATTTGGTTTTGGAGGTTGGGTATCTCAAAGGATTTGGCGACCTCCAAGGAGTTGGTTAGATCGTGGAGATGCAATATGATAGGTATTGTCACTATGTTTTAGACTCGCAATTTGTAGATAGGTTCGTTCACGAGGAAGCTCAGAGAGACTGAAGTTTAAGCTCTCAGATGATGGATTGTAGGTTCTCAATGCATAGATGAAGTTTGCATCTAAGAGAGAGGTAATATTTGCTTTTTTGTTCTCTTGATATTCTAGTGATGAACCTGTATGTACTCAAGACTGAGGTAGGAAGAGTGCATAACGATAGGCATCAGCATTAAACTTTTCTTTTTGAGCGTCAATACGATTTGAGATTCTGATTAAGTATCCATCTGGTGCATTTTCACTATTGTGGGTTCGGCTAAACTTGAGTGCATCAAAGTCTTGTCCTTTGAGTTCAAAGTTTTTGACCTCTGGATAGATATCATAAAGTTTAAAGGCTGATCCTTGTGAAGATTCGTAAGTTTGTCATTGCTTTTTGAGTGATGGGGTGATAAGATAATATTTACTATTGTGTTTTTTTGTTTTGTTTTCTGCATCATCAGCATATTTGATCCATACGGTGTGAGTATCTCGAGTGATAAGATCAGATTTTTTATCATTATTCATATCTTGTTGATAGTATCCTTGGAATTGCTCTGAGTTATATTCGGAATTTACAACATTAATATTTGATTGTTTGTCGTTGGTTTTGATAAGAACCCCTTTGATATAGCTTGAATAATCAGAACTTGTTGTTGTTTTTGATGGTATTTGATTGCTATTTGCAGTTAAGAGAGGCTTTTGAGAAGTTGATCCTGCTGTCTTAGTGATGAGAGGAAGAGTCCCAGCGTATTCTGTTTTTTGTAGTGAATTAAACTGGTGAATCTTGTCCTTGATAGCAAGAAGATAGGTTTTGGATTTATCATAGCTATCTTGATTCATCCTTAGATCTGTTGGTGTGTGGGTATTGAGTGCGTTTAGATATCCATCAACATTTTTTTGTTCAGTCTGAATATAGACTTGCGCTGGGGTCTCTTTTGAGATGAGTTGCTGGAGTTCTGGGTTTTTATTAAGGAATGAGGTAGAGTAGGTAAGTTGGTAAGGCTTTTGATTTTGGTTGTGGGTATCGAGGGTTAGAAGGAATTGTTTATAGTCCTTTTTGATGAGATCTGAGAGTTGAAGAGAATTTTCTGTGTGTTGTGCAATAATGTTCTCCAACTCAGATTTGATCTTTTGTGTTTGTGGAGTATTTGCTGTGATAGTGGTGTTTTTTTGAGTGAGGTTGATTACTTGTTGGATACGATCTTTTTCTGTTTGAGAATGGAGCGATTCTTTAGCTTGAGATAACTGGGCAAGGAGATCAGATTTAGTATTATTTTTCTCTGTTTGTTGGTTTGAGAAGGAAATAGTAGTGTTTAGATCTACTTTGAGATAGTCTTGTGCTTGATTTATGAGGTCATCAGCTTCTCCTTCAACATTAGATGAAAAATTATTAGCACTTCATACTCCTTTATTTGCCAGTGTTGTGAGTGCTGTGGAGGTATTGTTGATTTCATCGGTTACTCCTTTAAGGAAAGCATAGAACTGGTCAAAATTATATTGAAGATTGACATAACTATCGACTTGATAATCAACTCCTTTGAGATTGGTCTTTCGAAGCTTTGATTGGATGAGGGCTCCAAGATCTAGGTTATCAACCCATGGAACATTGTAAGATCTCTGAGTAATTTGTTCAACCTTTGCTTTTACTGAAGATTCTCCAACCAGTCCAAATCCTTGTTTTACGATACAGTAGATCTGTCCTAGTTTAGTTGCAAGATTTAATACTGATGTGATTTGCTTTGGTAATTCTGGAATTTTTGGAGCAGGAGGCAGAACAGGTAGACTCATCTTTACCTTTGGAATGAGTGATGGTAGAGGAGGCAGTGTTGGTGGCTCTGGGAGCACAGGGAGGTCTGGAATTTCAAAATCAATATTTAGATTTAATCCGATGGCAGGAGGTTGTGGGAGATTTGGAATCTGAATAAGGTCAATACTTTGAGGAGAAAATCTAAAGTTAGGAAGTACAATATCAAGTCAAAGATCTAGATGAGAAAGATCAACAGTGAGATTTGGAAGTTTGATATTTGGGATAGGAAGCGGGTCTAATGAGATACCAGAGCAGAGGAAGCTTAGTTTACAAGTATATTGGTCATAAGTATCATTAGTACATGTTCCACATTTTTTTCCTCGGTTTGCTGAAAAATCTACGATTACTTGGTAAGTCTTTACAATTGCAAGGATTGTGATGATGGCATCAACATATTGAGAGAATCTAGTAGCATTTAGATCCATCCAGTAATTGATGTATCCAAAGAAGTTTGTAATTACTGAGCTTAGTTCAGCTATATACTTTTCTGTGATGTGGATATATTCGTAAAGTTCAAGAGGGAATCTCTTGTATTTATCTAGAATGATGATGTTTTCTCTGATTTGCTCTGAGATCTTATTGAAGTTGTGAGTCAGTTTTATTACTTTTTGAGCTGCCTCTTGGGCTAGTTTACATTCTTTAGATTTTTTCTCAAATGCAGCTTGATCTCAACTTTTCTTGAGCTTTTCAAGTGCCGCAGGACACGCATTGTATACTTGGTCGATGCGATCTTTCCATGCCTTTAATGTCTCTTTTTGGGTATTTTTCCAGATGAGGAGGTGATTTTTGTATGCCTCAATGTCCTCCCCATAAATTCGTGGAACTTTGATAAAGATGTCTTGAGTACGCACTGAGATGATTTCTGATTGGTTAAAGAGGGTTTTCATCTCAGTGAAAAGATTATCTCCATTGAGAAGATTGATTTGAGATAGATTTTCTTTTTTTGGAGAAAGCGTTTTTAGCGTGTTGCTAAATCCTGTTCCCTGAGATTTAAAGAGGTTTTTTAGTCCTTCATTGAGATTAAGAGGGCTACCTAGTTTCTTTTGAATTTTTTGGTTTTTTTGATTTTCTTTTGCTCTGTTTGGGGCACTAGTAATAGATGAAATCTGATTTCCTACTTTTTGTAAATCAGGAAGATAGAGGTTAAATTCTCGGCGGAGAAGATTGTTTTTTGTGTATTGAAGCTGATTGTCTAGGAATCACATCAAGATTTTCATAACACCTCATTCCATTCCTCAGAGAATTTTGTTTTTTCTAACATTAGGTGCAGAAATCTGAATTCCTCCGATGGTATTTTCTCCTTCAGAAACAATAGATACTTCCTGATCAATACGAATCAATCCTCCCATTAGTCCCATTTCAACTGGACTAGAAGCTTCAGGAGCAGAAGCATTATCTAGAAGTTTTGCAAGTCCTGATTTTTCTTGTTTTGGAGTTGTTTGTATGCTACGGAATGGTGATGATCCTTGTTTTGTGTTACAAGTATTGGTATTTCCATATGCTTTGGATCGGCTATGGAGTGGGGTATTTATGCTATCAGAGTCTGAATTTCAGTCTTTTTTTGCTCCACATGGAAGTGCTACGGATGTTACAATACAGTTTCCAGCAATATCTGCGAGTGGAGAGGGTAGATCGATCCCTGTTTTATACGGTCCCATACAGATTGCCAGTCCTAGTTGTGCAGTGAGGGTTGGCATAGCGTAGATTCTGATCATAGATGGATATACACCTCATGGTACTCGAAGAAATTGCTCGGATTTACCCTTTAATCCTCGTGGTATAGGAATTGGTCAAGCTATAGTATGAAGAGTTCCAGGAAAATGGAAGACAGGAAGTCCTTTTCCGAGGGTTTGTGTCAGTGGCTCAAGAGGAATACATCACATGATATGATATTTTCCTGGTCCAAGGAAGGCTTGATTAAATGGAATAGGGAGTCCTTTACAGCTATTGTTTTTATCTCAGAAAGTAAATCCTTTACATGCCTTGTCTGCTATGTCAGTTAGCTGCGATTGGATATTATCGAGTTTCCCCTCTAGTTTTTCGCTATCGATTCCTAGGGCTTCCAGAGCTGAACCGATTACATCTATGTTTCCTAGATCGAGACTTCAGCCTTCTAGAGCTTTTTTTCGTGCATCAGAGAGGAATTCTTTTGTAGGGATTTTTTCTCCAATACTTGAGAGTCCAGGAATAGTATCAATCCCGTTTGTTTGTGCTGATGTTGCTTGTTCTGTGACTTTTTCTTGATTCTTTTTTTGCTCAATGGCAATGTCTTGAGTATAACGATCAGAGAGTTCTTGCAGGTTTACAGACTTGAGGTTGTAGGTTTTTGCTGCATTTTGTTTGGAATTGAAAAGGATAGATTGCTGTTTAAAACATCAGTCTGTTGGAGAGATCGTGATATCTGGGTAACCATCCAGAGTTTCTCAGTCTTTTGGAGCTTTTTTTATAATACTTGGTACTTCTGGGGATTTTGCGCTGTATTGGTAATCTAGGATATCTTCGTCATGAACTGCAATTTTATAGGCATTTCACAGATCATGGTAGCTTACGGTGTAGCTTCGAACTAGGTCTTTATTGATATTTGGGATAAAGGATATTGCATAGGGATAGCTGCCGATTTGAGGGTGATATTGATAGTCTCATCCTTGTTCGATTTTAAAGTTTTGAATTTTTCCTTGTTGGTTGATTTTTAGTTTCCAAGGTCATTCAACCGTATCAAAAAAGCTGATTTCTTTGGTGGTTTTTGCTTTGAGGTGAACGGTAATTTTTACCTGATCTCTATCAATAAGATTTCCTCAGTTGAGATCTTGATAAGTTTTATATACTTCTACCAGGTCAGAATTATCTAGATTATTTATTTGGATAAAGGCTTGGTCTTGCGGAGAAAGTCCATCATTTTGAAGTGTTTGTTCCTCAAAAGGATTGCTAAGATATTTTTCAAAATTAGCAACGGTGTTCCCTGCATATTGATTAGCATTAAAATGTTTGCTAATATCCATTATATTTTTTGGATTGAAGTTTTTATCTGGATTTTGGAGCTGTTTTTGGATATGAGCAGGAATTGAGTTTTGAATTTCTTGATTGTTTTCAGATGCAGATTGATTGCTTAAGCTTTCAGCATTTGGAGAGATGAGTCCAGCCCAACGTACAATACTTTTGTCGGTAATTTTGTCTTTAGAAAGTTGAACTCCGATATTATGAACCAGATTTATATTATTTTTTTGTCTATTATATCGATCGGTATCGCAGGTATATGCATTATTAGAGAGGAAAGAGTGGGTATCTCCTTTTCCATTGGCATAAAAGATCTTGATGTCTCCTCTTTTGTCATAAGTTACCAGGTCTGAGGCCTTATCTAGATTCATATCTTCGAGGAAAAATTGTGAGACTCCTGAGAGATATTGAGCCTGTGGATTAATGCTATCTTTGGAAGTATTGGTATTGAGACATACTAGTTGCCCATCAACAGGGAATTTTCCCCCTTGATTGAGATATGCTCTAAGTTGGTTAGAAGAGGTATGGATCAAGATATCTTGATAATTATTTCCATCTAAATCTCAGACATAAATCTCTTTAATCTCTTGAGCAGTAAGGATTAGCGTTTCAAGATCTTTGAAAGAGTGGTCTGAATATTGCTTTTGAAGTTTTACTGTTCCGTCGCGATAGACGATTAGGAGATCTTTAAGTCCGTCATTATTATAATCAATATCGATGACTTTGAAGATTTCGTTATTTGGATCAGAATATATTGTTTTTTCTAGACCTCAGTTATGGTTTGTGTTTGGAATATTGGTATTGGTCGATATTCTCTCCAAGAGTGGATCTCAAATATTGATCAAGAATTCTGATCCAAATGGTAGCGTTGATTCTCCAACGGTTTTCCCCGCAGCAAAGTTTGTAATGTTTTTGAAGTTTCCTCTAAAACCAATGTATTTATCGAGGGCATCACTATTTTGTATAGAATCATATCCTTGATAAGTGTCAGCAAGGTTTGAAGAGGTATTAAAGAGAGCGTTTGCTCTGATATTTGTTGAACCAGATTGAAATGTAGGAGCAAATGTATAGTTTGGATCTTTGATTTTTGCTTGGCTGAGTGTAAAGTTCATCCCTGGGAAATATACATCAGCGATAGCTTCTCAGTTTAAAAGCATATTCCAACGACTTACTCAAAAATCTTCCTCTGCTGTAAGCGCAAAAGTCAATCCATTATCGAGTGTCGCGAGTGGATTTCACTGGAGAGAGGAAAGTGTTTGATTTTTGAATTGGTAATTTTCATCTAGATTTGCAATGACAAGCGGATTTCCTGTTGCCCTTGAAAGGGAAGACTGGAGGTTTGTCGTTTGAACAATTTTATCCAAAGGAGATAAAATACTGACTTCTCAGATTGTCCCTAGTGAAATCTTGATTTTTCTATTTTGAATTGATGCTGAGAGAGGAATAGTATCAGTATTTTGAATTTTTCCTTTTGCGAGCAAAAGTAGGCTTGGTTTTGCAAGTTTTTTGAGGTCAATGAGTTGAGTTGTGATTGCAAGTGTTTTTTCTGATTTTGAGATGATTTTTTCCGCATAAGAAGAGAAGTCTGACTGATATCCTCGTTGATTTCCTCGGTCAGAACCAAAGAGATTAAGATACATTACATTGAGTCCTTTTTCAACTGCAGAGGAAAGAAAGTTTTTTTTGCTCTTTAGAACTGCATTTGTAGAGATTTGTGTACCAGGAATGAGCGCTTGGATTTGTAGCTGAGAGGCTCATTCTGGAATGCTTGTACTGATTTTTTGATTTCCTCATTTGATAGTGATGTTTTTTGTCTTTGTTTCTTTACTGATCAGGCTAAGTGAAATGGACTGTTCTTTTTCTATCGTATTTCCTCGCTGATCGGTCAGTGTAATCAGTCATCCTACGTTTGTTCAGACAGGAGCGGTATCTTTATCCATTTTAATCTCAATTTTTGAGAGAGGTCCAGGATGAAGTCTGATTTTTATTTTTTCTTCTTTGAGACCTGGGATAGAGAGGGAAAGTGTTTCTGTTCCAGCAACTCCTTTTGGAATAATGTAGAGGTCGACTTGCCCATTTTTGAGGATAGGGTTATTGTCTTCCATTAGTTTGATTCAATTTTTATCTTGATCTAATGTTGCCAGGTTAATCAGATTTTTTTCTGTTTTGAGAGAGGCTCTGGTTGTGATAGCAATAGGTTGATTACTCTGATCCAAAAGTTTGATTTGGATTTTGAGAGCATGGTTTTCATTTACTTTTTTATCTTTGGTATAGAGCGGAAGAGCATTGAGATAGTAGTTGATTTCTTTTGCGTTTTTGTCCTTGTATTGGAGAGATAGATGAGCAGGAACGATGGTTCCTTGAGTTTGTCAGAGAATTTTATTGGATTGTCCTTTCTGATTTGATTTTACGGTAAAAGTAACTGTTCCATTATCATTTGAATCAGCTCTATAGATAAGATTAGTATTTGAAAAATCGTTTATTTCAATTGACTTTTGGCTTTTCCCTCCTAGGATAAATCCTCCCTTGCTCGCAGTGAGGATATAAGGAGTAAGGGATCTTGAGATTGGGTTTTTGTATTTGTCCAGTGCGTTAAGATTTACGAGACTATATACTCCAGCAGCAAATTGTCTTTTTTCTCCTATATTAATAGAAAAAGATTCTATCTGATTTGGTAGGGCAGAGAAGGTATAAGTCTTTTGTCCGCATTCAGATCAAAGGTTTGAACAGACGGTGATTGAGGTTTGAAAGCTTCAGGCTTTTGTTGTTGTTAAGTTGAGAGGAATTTCCCGTCCTGCTGGAGTAGCTGTTCATTTAACGTTTACGCTAGAAGAACAACTATTTTTACCATTGATCAGAAGGCAATTTTCCCCAGTAGACTTGAAACTAATTGAAAGATTTTGTGTTTGAGTTCCTGGCGTAGTTAAAATCAGGTTTGTAGTGCTTTTTTCACCTATAGTAATGGCAGTAGAAGAAGGTTTAATGCTGATCTTCTCTAGGATAGTCCCTATAATCTTGTCTGGTCAAAAAGAAGGCGTAGGTGAAGTAGTTGTCGCAATAAGCTGATTATCGTTTGTAGGATATTCTGGTTTGATCAGTTTAGAAAGGATGGAATTGTCATCTCGAGAAAGCGAGAGTTCAAAAGGTTTTTCCCTTACTTGTTTTCGTCGGCATTGAAATCCTTTTAGCCAAGGGGAGTTTCCTTTAGAAATATCAAAGAGGAGGAGAGTGTCGTTGTAATTAAATCAGCATTCTAACTCATCTTTTTGTGACTGATCTGAGAGAGGAGAGTCTTCATTTGTATTATTGGACATGGTGTTTATCGGCTGAGTTGTTTCTATTGCAGATGGAATATTTTCGGAAGAAATGCTGTCGCTGTCATTTGAATTGATAAAACCTACTTCATATCCTTTTTTGGTATGAGTTGGGATGCTAAGTCCTGAGATATTTTGAGGGTCACGAGCTCAGCTACTATTTTGTGTTAGATAGTCTGAAAGGATAACATCTATTTTATGATTGATATCGAATGCAGATTTTGTGAGCTTTAGATCATCCATGATTTGATCTGAAAAACTTCTTGATTGAACAGGGGCATTGTGGTAGGCAAGGAGATAAGCAAGAGTTGAGATCATTTTTTCTCCTCAGAGCGCACTAACTAATTCTTCATAAGTAAATGGTTGATACTTACGAGCATCAAGGTTTGGGGTTGCAAGGGGATCTATTGTTTTAAGATACTTAAAATGAGGAGAATCTTGAAGGGCTTGATTCTTTTCTTGAATAAGGATGGTGTTATATTCATTTACTTTGTTTTTTAGATAATTTTGAATTGCTGTTTTAAATTGATCTGGTGTTTTTAGGATTAGATTTTCTCCTTTTTGTAAAAAGGCTTCTACCTTGAAGAGATTTGGATAGATGAGTTTGATCTCATGTCCACCGATTCCCTGAAAGCTTAGGTATCTTGGCGAATCAATTGGTCTGTCATATGTTGTGGCATTAATCGCTTCAATCTTTACGCTAGGATTATTTGGATCAGGAGAAAAGGTTTTTTTGAAAATATTTTCTCATTCCTCTAGGAGAGTGAGCTGATCTCTAAGGTGATTATTTGCTGTTTCATTACTTGATCCAGAGCCTTCTGTTTCATTATCTATTTTACATTGAGCTGAGTTTGCATTTGGAGAGGAAATGATGTCTGTTTGTTTACCGAGAAGAGAACCTAATGTTTCGTGATTTGTCTCACATTCAGAGATTTCATTTACTTTTGATAGTTCTTGTGAAATAATCATTGATCTTGTTTTTAACTTTTCTCGTTCTCATAGTAGATCTACTAGATTTTTGATTTGAGTTTGATTTTGAGTGAGATTATTTCTGAGTATGTTGATTTGGTTTTCTAGAGAGGTTATTTTATTCTCGATTAGCGTTCAGATTTCTTTATTTAATTTATCAAGGGTTATAAAACCAGTGAAGATGTTTTCAGAAATTTGGATTTGTCCGGTTAAAAAGGTCTTTGATGTATTTATATTTTTTAGAATCTGATCATGCTGACTTTTGTGGAGTGATAATTGAGGTTCTTTTTCAATTTGTTTAAATTTGATATTTTCTATTGTATTGGTAAAATTTGAGCTGATCTCTTGCGAGATAATTTTGTTATACTCACTGAAAATATTATTAAGCCCACTAGAAAGTTTAGAAAAATCTGATCTTTCTTCATCTGTCAGTATCTTTTGAACTTGGGATTTCGTTGATGAAGTTTGAATTGAATTTCTGATTGATGTAAGTTGTGTTTTGATTTTTGAGAAGGCATTGATTAGAGGTGCTGATGCAGTATCGTTTGGAGTCTTGAGAGAGGAAGAAAGTTGAAGGTAATTATTGTAGTTCTCTGTCCCTTGTCCGTATTTTGCTCTTTCTCCTCCATTGATTTGGTCGGCAGTGGTAGCACTATGCTTGATCGTGGAATCGATGATTTTGTATTGATAACGCAGTTCTAGATCTGTTTTTGAACTTTTTGTTTTATGAAAACTGAAAGAGGAATTTGAAAGTCTATTAAAATTGAGATTATTCAGTTTGAGATTGAAGTAATCGAGAGGTTCTGCAGCGATATGTTCTGTTGGTTTAGTTAGGGCTCATTCTTTTTGTTGTGTCTTTGTTGGTGAAATATAGTGTTTAAGTCCTAAAAATGAAGTTGCTGGAGTTTCTGCTTTATCTAGAGCAAGGCTTCCTGCAATGTTAAAAATTGGTTTTCGTGCAGATTTTGGATCATAAGGGGCCTTGATGTGAGGAGATTGCTCTGCAATTCCTGTAATGTTGAGTGAGGTTGCCCCTCCTCGTACTCTATTTCCAAACTCTTGAAAGTTCTCGCAATCGGCTTGATCTTTTTCATTTGAGGAATTTGGGTTACATTTTCAGTTCCCTTTTCGTTCGACTCTAGCACAAGGAACTCGTTTCCATTTTAGATTTAGTCCAAATCGTCTCTTTGTACAATGATCTTTAATTTCTGCATAGGTTTTTTCTTTTTGGTAGAGATTGTATTCTTCTTGAGTTTTTAGCATATTGAAGGCTCTATTGGCTTGTACCTGAGTAGAAAAAAGATCATAAGAGGCTCATAGATTTTTTGAAGTGAGATTTGTTTGATCATTCTTTGTTTTTGCGGGATTGTTTGGATCTGAGATGATTGAAGAATAGGATCAGATTTTTTGTAAATTTCTAAAAGTTCCCCTAAAAATTGAGGCTTGCTCTGCATTTTCTAGAGTATTTGCATCTTGTCAAAAATAGAAAAACCTATAAGTATCTCTGAACTCTGGAAAGTATCGCTTTCGAACGAGGAACTTTTTACGGTAATCCTTATTGCTAAAATATTCTGTAGGTATTACAGATTTCATAGCATAATTTTCTTGTTTAACTTTTTGATCAACAAATGCTTCTAATTTATCATTTAGTGATTTTAGTAGTCACTGTGTCTGGTTATCTCATAGGAGAAGAGTATCTTTGAGCTGGAGTTTTTTGTAATGGGTATCAGCTCAGGTAGAACTTCGTCTATCAGAAGCTTTGATATTTTCGTTTAGAGTTCTTTGATATTCAGTGCTTATGCTGGAAATGTAATCTTTGGTCAGACTTTCTGTTTTTTGTTTTAGAAAGGCTGTCGGTGTTTTTGTTTGATTATTTAGTCCTGAAGTTGAGAGGTTTGAATTGTCTCATAGTTCTTTGAGTGCATCGGAGAGTCATGAGATGATTTCATTGTTTTCTTGAGTATTGTCTGATTGTAAGGTATTGAAAAGGAGATCGGTATAGCGATGATAGAGGAGGTCTTCACTGAAGATTATTTTATTTTTATAAAGGCTATTTGCTTCTTGGAGAAAGTTGTTTTGTAGAGCAAGGAAGTCATCATATCGGATTTTTTTATCTACAAATTCTCCAGGATTCTCACTGTAGGTTTTTAATTTAGAAAAGAAATTATGGTATTTTGATGCATCATTTTTAAAATTAATAAGTCAGTGCCAGATTTCAGCTTGTCAAGAATCTTTGTTTTGAGTAAAAAAGCCTTCATGTTCGTTCCAAGTATATTTTTGCTCAAGAAAATCTACGTAGGGGTAAACTGATGGAAAAATGTAATCTTGATATTTAAGTACAGGAAGAGGGATTTCTCCTACCATAATAACTCAGATCAATTGGCTAGAAGTGCCTTTTTCTCAATTGAAATAGAGATTTTCTAGCATTTTGGTGATCTCAGGAGCGGTATATTCAGAAGTGTTTATTTTGAGGACTAATGCTTTGCTATTTTCATACTTTTTTTGGATATATTGAGTGGTATATCGTTTGAGGTCTGTTTCAATTTGAGGATAAATTTTATCGTCTACTAAAACAGCAACGAGATTTGTCATTGTGTTTTGATTGTTGTCTGCAGCAAATACTTGATTTTGTTGAATAGTCCCTGTTGCTGAAAGGACTTGAGTAATAGTATAGATAAGAAGTACAATTATTCAAAGTGTTTTTTTTCTGAACATATTATTTGTTGTAAGTGTAAATAATACCTATAAAAGTATAGAAGAATGAGATGAAAAGTAAAGATAAAGTCAGAAATCTAAGCGATTTTTTCTTGCGAATTATGGGGGAGATTATTTAATCATTGACAAAAGGAAAATAGAGATAAATCTATCTAAATCACGCCCGTAGAATGGATTAACTTTAATTCAGATTTTTTTTCTTGTTTTTTTGGCTAAGAATGGTATAAGGGAGGTATTTTGATTTGTAAAGATGAATAATTATGCGATATGGTAATGAAGAATCTAGAACCGTTATTGAAAAAATCTTAAACCATCATCATGACCAAGAAAAACCTTTATTTGTTCTTCTTGTTTGAGAGTCAGGACTAGGTAAGACTTCTTACTTGCTTGAGCTTTTGGGAGAATTTCTTTGACCTTATAGGCATCAGGATATGCTTTGGATAAGAGATTGTACTAAAGAACTTGAAAAAACACATATCTTGGCTGTGGAAACTCCTTCTAGTCAGAAAATAATACCATTGTCAAACTGAGAAAATTATGAAAATAAGTGAGTAAGAGAGATTTCTACTTGGCTTCAACAGTCTGCATTTAGTGGGAAAAAGTGTTTATTGATTGAGAATCTCGAAAGAATGAGCAATGCTGCTATGAATGCATTTCTCAAAACTTGTGAGGAGCCCCTGAAACATAGGTTTATTTTTGCTACTGTTTCTGATGAGTCAGCAATTTTACCAACTATTTTCTCTAGAGCATTGGTTGTAAGATTTTCTCCTCTGTCTATATCTCAAATGCTCGATTTTTTACAAGATAAAACATCAATTAATAACCAGAAACTTATTGATATAGTTGTAAAAATGGCAAGAGGTAGATCTTGACTCTGATTGACACTTTTGAAAGAGCTCGAGAAGGATGGAGATTTGGCAGAATTTTTTGTTGATGGGTTTTCTCAGTTTTTACGGCAGAATTCTCAATATTTAAAGTTACAGTTTTTGAAAAAAATTCAGGAATTTTGAATGTTGGATTTATTTATTGATGCTTTGATTTCGTATTATGTTGATGCTTGAGATCAAAGTTCTATTGAGGCTTGGATAGAAGTAAAAAAAATGAGAAATCAGTCTATAAATGAAGAAAATCTTTTGCGATATGGTATTTTATCTTAAAAATTGTCTAGTTATGTCTACTTATTTGGGGCAGAATTTTTTGAAGGATAGTAGTATGAGAAGTTATATTGGCTCAGCAATAGCAAAAATGTATGAGGAAGTGCAGGCGCAGGCACTTATGGAGATTGGTCCAGGGAAGTGAGCTATTACTAGGAAGATTAAGGATGTCTCTAGAGATTTTTTTGTTGTTGAAAAAGATTTGACGATGGAGCCATATTTATTAGAGGTTTGACTTGAGAAAAAACAGATTGTTTTTGGTGATTTTTTGGAGGTAGATGTTGTTGGTCAGTTACAAGGACTTTGAAAAAATATTAAGGAGACTTTGGCTGTGGGGAACCTTCCTTATTATATTACTTCTCCTATTTTTAGAAAGCTTTTTACTGATGGAGAGGCTTGTTTTCTCTGAGGTATTTTTATGATTCAGGATGAGGTTTGACAAAAGATTATTTCTTCTGCGCAAAAAAAATCTTATTTATGGCGGTTATTGAACTGGGCATATGAAGTGAAATATTTAAAAATGGTCCCTCCTAAGTGTTTTTCTCCTGCACCTAAGGTAAAAAGCTGTCTTGTGAAGTTTATTAGAAAAGAGAGGGTAGAACCTGTTAATTTTCAGGATTTAGAGCTTTTTTTAAATTTGTTTGCTCCCTATAGTAGGAAGACTCTTTGAAGAATTGCTAAAATTATTGAAAAAAAACAAGAGCATCAAAGAGTATTTAATATCTCTGAATCTCTTGCAAAAAAGAGGCTTGAGGAACTGTCTCGAGAAGAGGTTGCGCAAATTATTTGAAAATCAGATGCATAATTGTTTCTAGTTCTTTGTGTTGGGAGGCAAAGTTGCTATCTTTGAGCCAGCCTTCAAAGTTATGATTACAAAAATAGGCAACCTGTCCTAATCCTTTTCTTTCGACTGAAATGTAACTTTCAATTGCTCATTCTTTGAGGATAAAAACATTATCATTGTAGAGTCTTTCGATTCCTTTGATGATTGCTCTGTACTTTTTGGGACTGAATGTTAAGATTGTTCTTACTAGTCTGTTGTAGTAATCGGTGTATTTTTCATGTTTTTCTTTTTGTTTTATGGCTTTGTTTGCTAGGAGATAGAATTTGTTGAGCTCTGCTTTTGAAAAAAATCAGTAATCAACGGTATTGTCTCGATCTCAAATGAAAAAGTTGCTAATATTAAATTTATTGAGAAATCTGATCCAGGTTTTTGCTGATCATTTTCCGTTGATATTAATGACTTCATAATCTGAGATTTTATTTTTCCATTCTGGGAGAGATCTGAGATAGTTAAGGTAAAAACTGAAAAAATAGGCATCGGTGTCTCCTTCTACGAGAATAATTTTGCTCACAAAAAATATTTTTGATAGATTTTCAAATTTGAGCATGTGGATTAGCGTTGCATCATCGTAGTCGACATTGATCTTTGGACATATGATGTTAGAGGTCTGATTTTCGTCTTTATATACTCTATATACGTTGGTAATATTATTTTCATTGATGAAGAGAGGAGAGTTTGTTGAAAGAATGAATTGAGAATTCTGATTTCCTGTGAGCTTTTCAAATGTTAATGCGAGTTCTTTTTGAATTTGTGGATGAAGGTGGAGCTCTGGTTCATTGATAATTAAAAAGCCGTTTTCTAGATCATTTCCGTAAAGAGCAAAAATAATCATCAATAGGGATTTTTCACCACTACTGAGTTCCTTGAAATAGACTGGTCTTTTGCTTTGATCGATTAGTGAAAGACTGATGCTATGGTTGATGTATTCTACAAGGAGCTTTTTTCAGAGGAAACGTTCAATGGTCGAAGAAAGAGAGCGGAAAAAGACAGATTTTTCTAGCTTTTTTTGCATGTCGGATTCTGAATTGTCTGCGCTTAAGAGTTGGTTTTGAGAAAAATTTTCAAAAATACTTCGTAGTTTCCCTATGGTGCTAGAATATCCTGAGAGGCTTTTTTTGTTGTAGTGAATGTCGTTAATCAGGTCGTGTGGATCGATGAAGTTGTTGAACTGAAAGGTGTCTCTCTGGGTATTTATGATTGAGAAAGTCTTTTTGAGGAGATATCGTTTTCTTTCTTCAGGTTTTTTTTCTTTTTCATTAAAAATAGTGATGAGGATCTGGAGGAGTTTTTGGTATTGGATACATTGAAGGATGAAGAGATCGTATTCGCCTAGGACTGTTGTATCTATAAAAAATTCTTGGATTTTTTCGTCAAAAGTTGCATTTAATGTTAGGCTTTGTTTTTTGCTTTGTACATCAGTTAGTGAGAATGCAGGGAAACTTAATGGCAGGGTAGAGTAGGTTTTGATAAGATGATTGATTTTTTTGTAATATTTGCAGACAAATCAGATGTTCTCAAAGTCGTTTGCTGATAGTTGAATAGAAATCTGAATTTTAGAGCTTTTGTCTGGGTATTTTGTATTTGGGTGGAGGTTTGTGGTGGTGTTTTTGAGTAGGGAAATGCATAATCTCATAGGGAACTCAGGATCAGTAAGGTGTGAGGTATTATAGTTGAAATCATAGATGAGGGTTGAGAAAAATTCCTCTATGATGGTTACAAAATTGCTTTTTCCTGAAGCGTTGTTCCCAATGAGGATTCTCATTCACTCAAAACCTCCTTGTGAAAAAAAAGAAATAGGTTCAGCTTTTTTTAGATCTGGATAGTAAGGGAAACTTAAAAGGTTTGAAATTTTGACTTCTTGGAGGAGCATGGCGATGAAGGTATCTAAACATTTGTATAGTATAGTCAGATTTTGTTTTTTTGCAAGTTTGTTTGTAAAAAACCCACCCTGATTCAGAGTGGGTTTTTTGTGTTGAGTTGTTGTGTGGTTAGGCGATCTGATATTTTAACTCAGGTGCCCATTCTGTTGCGAGAAATACAGCGAACAGAACGTTGTGTCTTAGTGCATCTAAGATCCAATCTTGAAACTCTTCGTTTTCTCTAGGATCTTCGTTGAGAAGGTTTCCAGGGATTTCGATCTTAGCGTCGAAAAGAATAAATTTCTTTTCACCCATTGATATCTCTTGTGCCTTGTTTTCTTCTGTAGAGTGGGCTTCAAGAAGGGCGTTCTTTTGGTCCATTGTCAGTCCATACGGCATTGCTTCCGTAATAGATAAGAAGAAGTATTCTTCTTCAATCTTGATCGTACATGCTCGAGTATATAGCTCAACTTGCTTGCTGTACTTTCTTTCGATTGACTCTCTTGTGGAGGTGAAGGTTGAGTTGATAGCTTCTTTTTGACCATCAAAACCACGATCTCCATGTTTTTTTACACTATCTTCTATTGCTTTCCACTCGCTCTCATATCGAGCTTGGTTCTCTGAAAGCCCATTAGCTCGGATCTCAGAAAGCTCAAGCATGAGCCTAGAATGCTGAAGCTCTCCATCTAAGAGCATTTTTACAACGTTTGCTTTTCTATTCATATTCTTTTTGTTTTATATCTTTGCGGGATTGCAAAGATGATTTATATATATCTTTTTTTTGAGCAATGTCAAGCTTTTTTATAATGTGCTTTTTTGAAAAAAGCAGATATATTTTTAGTGTTTTTAACTTTGTTGTTTATCTGATGGGAAATGTTTTGAATAGCTGAGTAAGTTCTGAGGTTTTGGCTTCAAAAAGGGTTGGTAGAACTTCAGTTATTTTTACAAAAAAAGCCTTAATGCATGTTTTGGAGCAACATAGTGAAGAAAAGGGAACTGAAAAGGCTAGGATGCTTAAAAAAATTTGTTTTCCTTGAACAGTTGAGGTTAATAAGATGGGGAGAGAGATTGTTCAGAAATTGCCTAGGGACTTGGATTGGTATAGAAGAAATGGACAAAGACTTACAGAAGCCCCAAGGAAAAATTTGATTTCTCATTTGTATTTGCCATGGAGTAAGGATTGGATTGTATAATTGAAATTTCTGAAACCAGATACTATTGAAATTGTTTCCTTTTACAAAAAAAGACAATAAAGTCTGATTTCTTGTCTTTTTTCATATTTTTTGTGTCTTATGCCATGATATCTCAAATTTTTTCATTGAGGAAGGCTTGGAGTTTTGGGAGTCCTTGTAGGTTTGGATATTGAGAGAGGAGCCAGTGAGCTCCTTTTTGTACCTTTTCGAGAAAGGTGATGTCTGTGAGAATTTCGATAGGAATGTCTGAAATCCCAGACTGCATTGTACCCAGAATTTCTCCAGATCAACGATTTTCTAGATCTAGCTGTGCAAGTTTGAATCCATCAGTCGTTTCTTCCATAGCTTTTAGACGGTTGTAACTATCTCCTGATTTTTTGGGAGTTTGGAGAAAACAGTACGATTGTAGAGATGATCTTCCGATTCTTCCTCTGAGCTGATGGAGCTGTGCAAGGCCAAACCTTTCTGCATTTTTGATAATCATAACCGTAGCTTCTGGAATATCAACTCCTACTTCGATAACGGTTGTTGAGACTAGCATTACAGTTTTCCCGTTTTTAAAGTCCGACATGATTTGATCTTTCTCTTTTGGTTTGAGTTTTCCATGGAGGAGTCAGATTTTTCAGTCTAATTCAGGATAAAGTGCTTGCATTTCGTAAAAGGTTGACTGTGCAGAGAGGACTTCATCAAGATTTTCGGAGTCTTCGATTAGAGGGGTTACGATAAATATTTTTTGATTTTTGTTTATCTTGTCTAAAATCCAAGGTTTGAGTTTAGTTTCTTCATTAGTAGAGATGATTTTGGTTTGAATTGGAAGTCTTCCAGAAGGAAGTTGATCAATAATAGAAACATCGAACTCTCCAAAGAAAGCAATTGCCATTGATCTTGGAATCGGAGTAGCAGACATTTGTAGAATGTGAGGTGAGTTAAATTGTTTAAAAAAAGCTCTTTGTTTAACTCAAAATTTGTGTTGCTCATCGATGATGACATATTGGAGGTTTTGAAAATCAATTCCCTCTTGTAGGAGTGCGTGAGTTCAGATAATGACATGGATTGCTCATGATTTAAGGTCTGACTTGATTTTGTCCTTTTGAGATTTTGTTAAAGAACCTGTGATGCATTCTACTCTTATTCCTAGAGGAAGGAGAAATTTTGCTATGGTGCGGTAGTGTTGGGTAGCTAGAACTTCAAGAGGAGCTAGAAAGGCGGTTTGTCCTCAGAAAACAGTATGGATATAATAAGCAGCAAGTGTAGCAACGATGGTTTTCCCACTTCAGACATCTCATTGGAGGAGGCGAAGCATAGGTTTTCCTGAATGAAAGTCATCAATAATCTGTTTTACAACTTTTTTTTGTGCCGTAGTAAGTTCAAATGGAAGGAGAGAGAGCATTTTTTTGAGGATGTCTCGCTGTTGATCTGTGGAGATTTGTTTAGTTGCCGATTGGTAGTTTTGTTTGTTCATTAGTGAAAAAAGTTGGACTCTGAGGAGACGGTCAAAAAATACTCTATGAAGAGCCTGATTTTTGAGATTATGAGAGTCTGGATAATGGATATTTTTGATAGTTTCAGGGACAGAAAGAAGCGAAAAATCTTTTAGAAATTGGTTTGGGAGATATTCTGAAAAATAATTTGGGATTTGGTTCAGATTGTCTCGAATTTTTTGAGCGAATCGTCCTGGTTTGATTCCGTTCATCTCAGAATAGACTGGGAATATACGTCCTGAATTGTGGAGATGTTGTACTTCTCAGCTTTCAGAAGAGGGGACGATGTCAGGATGAGAAAAGATTGTTTTCCCATATTTGAAAGTTGGTTTTCCTACAATGATGTATCGTTGATCTTCGATGATTTTGCTCGCTAAGTATCCTGAATTAAAAATTGATATAGTTCCCAATGCTCAGTTTTCATCTGAGAAAGTGATGTCATAAAGTGTTTTGGATCAGCGGCGAATGACTTTTTTTGAGATGATTTTTCCTTTTGTAGCTGTTGTCCCTTTTTCATTAATTTGGAGATTGTTAAGTGGCTGGATAGAGGCGCGATCTTCATAGGTTCTAGGAAAATAATTGAAAAAAGATTTGATAGTAGAAATTCCATTTTGTGCGAGAATATTGAGATATCTCGGTGTGGTTTTAAGAAAAGGTTTGAGCTCTGTCATAGTTTTTTTTGACGAAATGAAGTTTTATTTTGAGTATGAAGATTTTTAATACAAAATCAAGCGTTTTTTATTTTTAAGTTTATTGTGCTTTGGTGAAAGGAAATTTTGAATCAGACTTCTTTTTTTCTCTAATGAAAAACACTTGCATCTTTGAGAAAAACTCATATAAGCTTTATATTGCTCTCTATAAGTGCAAAAATTTATTTGATAAAATTATCATGAAGAGTTATTTGATTTTTAAGGGGTTGTTGTTAATGGTCCTCTGAGGAATTTTATTGTTTTTCCCAGGAGAAAGCTTGCAAACGATTGTGATTATTTTTGCTGTTGAAAGTATTTTGAGTTTGTTTTATTCTCTTTTTTTCTTGGTTGATCAACCAGATTCAAACTTAAAAAGAAATCTGATTTTAGCTGCTTTTTCTCAGCTTGTTTTTAGTCTGTTGGTTTTGATTTTTCCAGGTATTATGCAGTTTATACTCTCACTTGGGGTTGTGATTTTGGCGATAATTTTAGCGATCTTTTGATATAATTTGCTTAGTATTGCAAGAGTTAGGCAAGAAGCAGGTCTTCCTTATAGTTCTCTTCTTTGGATTATGGGGGTTTTGATTATATTGAGTGCTATTTTTATTGGATTAAATAGTTTTGCAATGGTCTTAACTCTGATTTCTCTTTTTGGATTGGTGTTGATGGTTATGGGATTTTGTTTTCTTATTCAGGGAATTAGATGGGGGAGTCCTATTATAGTTGAAGATTTTGCTGAAGATGAAGAAGAATAATGATCTTTCTCTTGATTTTTTTGTTTTCATAATTATAATCATAGCACCATCTTTATTTTGGTGATATATTTTATTCTCTTAATACAAATAAATGACAAAACTGATTCCATTGGAGGATCACATTATTGTGAAGCCTTTAGCTCAAGAAACTCAAACAAAGTCAGGAATACTTCTCCCAGAAAGTAATGAAAAGCCTTCAAAGTGAGAGGTGGTTGCTGTTGGAAATGGAAAAATCCTTGAAAATGGTTCAAGAGCTCCTATCGATGTTGCAATTTGAGATATTGTATATTTTGGGAAATATGCTCTTGATGAACTTGAAGTAGAAGAAGAATGAAAGACTGTAAAATATCTTGTTATGAAACAGTCTTATATTATGGCAAAACAGGCATAATAATCTGATTTTTAAAATTTTTTTATACAAACATGAAGAAGCGAATCTTTTGAGCTGCTATTATAACAGCTTGTCTGGTAAATGGAACTTTTGCGCATGAGGCATTTGATTGGGCATATCAGCACAATCTTATAAATTCCTCTAGTACGGATCAAGGTCAAAAAAACATTACTAGGGCTCAGTTTGCACCTATTCTTGTGCGTTTCATAGATAAGGTTGCACTTAAAGAATATCAGGCTAGAACTTGTAATGCTAGAGATTTATCCAAGGCAGATCAGGAGTATCAGGTAGATTTGCAAAAGCTTTGTGCTTATGGTGTGCTCAATGGTGAAAATGGTTCTCTTTATCCCTTGCGAAAGTTGACTAATGGTCAGGCTGTAGCATTGGTAATGAGGATTATTGATGGTACTCAAGATGAGTCGATCAGGGGAGGTAGACATTGGGCTCAAGGGTATTTTGATAGAGCGTCTGCATTAGGATTAGATGTGGGGGATTTGTCTTATAAAAAGAATGAGAGTATTACTTATGAAAAGCTTATTAAATTGCTTTATAATGTAAGAAATCAGACTTCTTGAGGGAAGACCTCTTCTACAGTAAAGTCTAGCCCTTCAACCACAAAATCTACAGAAGATCCACTAAAAAGGCTCGCAGATATTATGGAAAGCTAATTAGTACAGGTATTTTATATTTAGTATATTTCTAATGTTAGAGAAATTATTGGAATATCGTCGCGCTGTTCGTAGATATAGCAAAACAAATCGTATTGATACGCAGGTTGTTCAGCATTGTCTTGAGCTTGCACAGCTTGCTCCAACGAGTTCAAATTTACAGCTTTGGGAGGCGTATCATATTGTAGATCCAAAGGTATTGTCTAAAATTGCAGAGGCATGTTTAGGGCAATGATCTGCAACAACTGCACAAGAAATTGTTGTTTTTGTAACTCGTCAAGATCTCTATTCAAAAAGAGCTCATGCTGTTTTTCAAGATAATGTAGACAATATTAGACAAACTGCTCCAGAGGATAAAATAGCTTGAAGAATTCAAAAAGTTGATCAGTATTACAATAAACTTATTCCTCTTCTGTATTCTCGTTTTCGAGGTATTTGGGGTAGAATAAGAGAATTTCTTGCTTGGATTATTGGGTTTTTTAGGCCAATAGTTCGTGAAGTTTCAGAGTCAGATATGAATACTGTTGTTCACAAAAGCTGTGGATTGGTAGCACAAACATTTATGTTGGCAATGGCAGAACACAGTTATGATACTTGTCCATTGGAAGGATTTGATTCAAATAGAATTAAAAAGATATTGAAGCTTCCAAGGGGAGCAGAGGTTTCTCTGGTAGTTCCTTGCGGAATTCGTGAAGAAGGTGGAATTCATGGTCCACGTTTCCGTATCCCTTTTAAAGAGCAGTACAAGAGAATCTAAATTAAGGAATTAGACATAAAATGGTGAAAAAATCAGAATTTTTATCTTATTTTATAAAACAATTATGGCAAAAACATTACATTTTGGCGATGATGCTAGAAAAAGTATTTTCTCAGGGATTGAGACCGTGGCAAATGCTGTTAAAGTAACTATGGGACCTAAGGGGAGAAATGTAATCCTTGAAAGAAGCTTTTGATGACCTATTGTGACTAATGATGGAGTAACTGTGGCAAAGGAGATCGAACTTGAAGATAAATCAGAGAATATTGGAGCAAATATGATCAAGGAGGCCGCAGAAAAGACCAATAAAGAAGCTGGAGATGGAACAACATCTACTGTAGTATTGGCTCATGCTATGGCAAAAGAGGGACTTAGATATGTAAGATCTGGTGTGAATCCATTTTCTCTTGGAAAGGGGCTTCACAAGGCAGTGGAAATTCTTACTCATGAAATTCATCAAAAAGCTCAACCTGTTGATAGCCCAGAAAAGATTAGACAAGTAGCGACTATTTCTGCACAAGATGAAGAAGTTGGAAATCTGATTTCTGAGGTATTTGAAGAGATTGGGAAGGATGGAACTATTACTGTAGAAGAAGGGAAATCAATTGGACTTACCAAGGAAATTAAAACGGGAATGCAATTTGATCAAGGATATTCTAGTCCTTATCTAGTAACCGATACTCAGAGAATGGAGGCAGTAGTAGAAAAGCCATATATTCTTGTTACTGACAAGAAAGTTAGCTCTATTAAAGAGATTTTGTGAGTGTTGGAATCTGTAGCTGCTACAGGAAAAAAAGATTTTGTAATCATTGCTGAAGATGTAGATGGAGAAGCTTTGGCATCTCTTGTACTCAATAAAATTAGAGGTATGCTCAATATCCTTACTATTAAAGCTCCAGGGTTTGGGGATAGGAAGAAGGAAATGCTTAGAGATATTGCTGTGGTAACTGGAGCAACTTTGATTACAGAAGAACTTGGAATCAAGCTTGAAGATACTACTATTGATATGCTCGGTAAGGCTGAGAAAGTGATCTCTTCAAAGGATAATACGGTGATTGTTTCTGGGAAAGGAAATCCTGATGAGATCGAAGCGAGAGCAAACCAGATCAAAGGTCAGCTTTCTCAAACTACTTCTGATTATGATAGAGAGAAATTAGCAGAAAGACTTGCGAAACTCGTAGGAGGGGTTGCGGTGATCCAGGTGGGAGCTGCAACTGAAATGGAAATGAAAAACAAGAAATACAAGATTGAAGATGCTCTTAATGCTACGAGAGCTGCGATTGAAGAAGGAATCGTTGCTGGAGGAGGAAGTGTTTTGCTTCAGCTTTCAAAGGTATTGGATGCGATTAAGTTTGATGATCCAGATGAACAGGTAGCGATCGAAATTGTAAAAAATGCTATTCAATATCCAGTAAAGCAAATCGCAGATAATGCAGGTTTTAAGTGAGATCGAGTAGTAGAAAAAGTAAAAGAATCTGATCAAGTTAACTTTGGTTTTGATGCTAAAGAAGGGACTTTCAAGGATTTATTTACTTCAGGAATTATTGATCCAGCAAAGGTATTGAGAGTAGCGCTGGAAAATGCGGTATCGACTGCAGCAATGTTCCTAACTACAGAAACGGTTATCGTTGATCTCCCAAAGTCAGAATGTAACTGCGGACATAGTCATGGTGCAGAAGCTGGTATGTGAGGAATGGGTGGAATGTACTAATGGAAAAGAAAACTAGCTATAGCTAGTTTTTTTTAACAAGATTGGGAAAACTTTCTAAGTCTTATGTAAATACTTTTCTTGATTTTTACAATAAAAACGATAAAGATTATTTTGATTTATATTTTTTTCTCCAAATATGAGAAAAGTGATATGTTCTACAATCCTGTCGTGTTCAATTTGTTTGTGCGTTCCTTTTTTTGCTTGAGCAACATATACGCGTTGATTTTATGAAGATGGTGGTGGATGTTGTAGTCATCATGGAGGAATTAGATATGTTAGTTCGGAGGGAGCCTACCTTTGTGCAGACTGAACTATTTCGGAGTGTGTATGAAAACAGCCAAGTAATGTTTGTCATCGAGTAAGTGAATATACGGATAAGGATTTTTTGAATATATCACGAGTAATGGATAAAGATAGTAGATTAAAGAAGTTGTTTGAATATATTCAAGAAAGATTGAGAGAACTTCGTTCAATATGAATAAAAATTAGATGACAAAGTACAGGAGCCAGTGAAAGTCTTATAACAGCTCGTGTAGCAAGAGCTGAAGCCTCTATTAGAGATCAATATTGTGAAAGTAGAGATTCATTTATTACTCTTGCTCAAGATTATATTTTTGATGATAAAATAACTCACGATCTCTCTAAATAGGATAATACGAGTTTTGGTGATGAAATTGTATCTAATGTAGAAAGGAATCGGGATACTATAGGAGAACTCTTAAAAAAGGGAGATAGAGCCTATAGATCTGAAAGATTCTCTGAAGCAATAGAAAATTATGAGGAAGCGGTGCAATATCTAAGACCAGATACTCAGTACTCAGAGCTCGTAGAAAAGATAGATCACAATATCAGAATTGCTAAAAGAAGAAGAGGGAGAAAAAATAAGAACAGAATGAGTAGTGAATCAACCTGACCTTTCTGCTGATGTGGGATATGCAAAGTCAAAATTAGGAAGAAGAGCCTCGAATTTTGAAAGACTCGTGCAAACTATTAAGAGGAAAAGTATAGGAGAACAAAAGAGAATTACTCAAGCATTAGAAGTTTTAAAGACGCATAGTAATGAAGATATAAGGAATTTTGCGATTTATTTGAGTTATTTATTAAGGTAATGAGTAATAGAAATTTAATTATTATAGGTTTTGTTATTTTGTTCTTGCCAGTATCGTATTATTTTTTAATAGCATTACCGAATCATAACAATGTTTTACAACAAATAGAAATAGATAAACTAGAATATCAAAAAGAACAAGATTCTTTAAGAGAGAAGAAAGAACAAGAAGAAAGAGATAGGATACAGGAAGAAAGACGAGAAATGGAAGAAAAATATAATAATTGTGTAAAAAAAGCTGAAAATGAAAAAATTGATATGCTTAAGGGCTTTTGTGAGGCTGAAAAAACGAATTGTAGAAGAGAGGTTGATAGATATAATGCCTGATTCTCTGAATGAACAGATCCTATATATTTGAAGAATTATTGACAATGCCCTAAAGATTGTTTAATTGATAGCAATTCTCTTGATCTAGTAAACAAAGACTATCAGAGAAAGATAGACTCTTGTAATAAAAACTTTTGATAGCAATTATTTATTTCTTTTACTGATTTATAATGAAAAACTTCATCAAAAAATGATTCTTTCTCTTGCTTGTAGCAATCCTAGGACTTGTGATGATTGCTCCTGGAGCAGAAGCGAGAAAGTACAGGACAAGATCAAGCGATGTGAAAGTGAGATCATACACAAGAAAGAACGGTACAAGGGTTCAATCTCACTACAGATCAAAAAAGGATGGTATCAAGAGGAATAACTACTCTTGTATTGATAAAGGGAGGTGTAGATAGTTCTGTAATTTATTGAAATATAAAAATAATGTTATATTAAAAGTCTGACTCAAGAAGTCAGATTTTCATCTTTTTTTTGTAATTAAAAAAATAGCTTACTAAAAGATGTTAGTTTTAAATTCTATTTTAAGCAAAAAAGTTAGGTTTTTAAAAATAAACCTCATAGCAGATATAAGCAAAAAAGAGTAGTGGGGGAACACTACTCTTTTATAGTCTGTTAATATATTATTCCAACACAGTGATACATTCGATATGATGTGTGTGGGGAAACATATCAACAGAAATCCGAAAAATTCAAATAGGTGGATTTCTGATAACGATGAAATTATAAATAAATCAAATAAAAATACAAGTCTTTTTTGAGAAAAAAGAAAAACTAGGTCTAAACCTAGCTTATTGTTTTATCCTAGCTTGTCGAATTCGCCTCTAAGTCGGTCATTGTTTAAGTGATAATATCTTTCGGTAGTCTTAGGATCGCGGTGTCTCATAAGTTTTGTAGTAGCTTGCTGACTGATCCCAGCAAATACGCAGTTCGTAGCAAAGGCATGTCTCTCCATATGCGGTTTAAGGGGTCTCGTTATTTTTCATGCTTCCATGAGTTTTTTAGAGTATTTTTGGAAAAGGAGATTAACATATTTGGGAGTGAGTGGTTTTCCTCGATTCTTGTTATCTAACCCAATAAAGAGGAAATCGTTATTGATAGGTCTGTATCTTGTGAATTCTGCTAATTTCTGTTTATAATAAGCTACTTTTTCCCTCAATTCCTCAGTAAAAAAGACTGCATCGATATATCCTCCTTTTCCTAAGATATTGAATTGTCTGTTAGGAGAGGAAAAACCTTCAAAGGTACATCTGAGGACTTCACTCCTACGCAATCAAGTAGTATAAGGAATTTCTATTAAGAGCTGATTACGGAGTTGGATGATTTCTTGCTCCTCATAAAATAAAGGAGCTTGGATAAAAGTTGTATACTCCACTGCTTTCATCATATCAATAGTATCTCTTGTTTTTTTGAGTTTAGGTATAGCTTGTCGATTGAGTGTAGAGAGACCAACAACATTAAGGTATTCAAAGAAAACTCTCAGACTTTTAACCTTTTCACAAAGAGTATTTTGAGAAGGAAGCTTCCCTTTATTTGGTCAGCTTTGGATCGGAGTCGTACGATAATAGGCGATGAAATCTAAACAATCTTTAACTTCAATAGTATCTAGACTTAGAGCAAATCCCTTACGGAGTGATACGTACTCATAAAATTGATTGAGATTGTAATAGTGGTGAATCACTACATCTTCACTTCTTCAAAGTGTGTTTTTTGCATAATTACAATAGTCTTTGATTAGGTTTTTCATCTTTTTTTGCATTACAAAAGGTAAAAAAACGATTTGTAATACTTATATCTGCTTGTAAAAATTATACTTTTAAAAGAAAAAAAAGTCAAAAAATCAGGATTTTTTCTTTTTTCCCCTTGAAATATAGGATAAAACTGGTATAATTTCACTGCAGATATAAGTTATAGAAGACAAACCTCTATTTTAAATAGAGGTATTTTCCGTTATGAAAAAAACTCCAATCAATAAAATCTGAAGAAAGAGAAGAGCAAGGATCGCTAATGGTGGATCTGAATCTTCTCTTTTTTTGCAAATATTGCAAAAGAGAGGGAAAACTGACCTCACAGGTCGTCCCATCACGGTTGAGGATGCAAGAAGCTACCAGTTTGCCCATATCTTACCCAAGGGAATGTTCCCTGAATACAGACTTAATCCAGATAATATTGTTCTCGTGGACTCTATCGAGCAACACGAGTGGGTAGATAAAACAGTAGCAGGGAACAAAGAAATTTTCCGCTCTTGTGTTGAAAAAGGAACAGCAAGGAAAATTCTTGCTCAAATCTGGAATCACCCAATCCTTTATCCCCTAAGGGAACAGTGACTAATTTAGTTTTATATATTCCAATAATATCATGCACAATACAAAACCCAAAGTGTGAATTTGCCCTCATTGCTGAACAGGACTTCCCCCACGGTATAAGGGTAAGCTATGCCTAGACTGTACGGACGCAGAGGCAAAGAAGATGAAGGTTAAGAAAATCAACATCACGCAGAAGAAAAAACCGAAATCTAAAGGAAAAACAAGATCATAAGTCAGATTTATTTATTTTTTTCCAAAATAATGCTCCAAAACATTCCACTAGACCAACTCATTCCCTACGAGAGGAATAATAAGATCCACAATGCAGAGCAAGTAAAGAAAATCGCAAAAAGTATCAAAGAACTCTGATTCAGAGCTCCAATTTTGGTTGATGAAAATTTTGTTATTCTCGCAGGGCATGGTAGATTAGCAGCAGCCAAAAAACTGAAGCTAAAAGAAGTCCCAGTTATCCAATATACTGATCTCACAGAGGAGCAAAAAAAGAAATACAGACTCCTCGATAATAGACTCTCTGACCTTAGCGAGTATGATTTGGATAATCTGAAATTAGAACTCCAAGAGCTGAACGATGGGTGGATGAATGATCTCTTTTCTGAATTTGATCTCAAACTAGAGGAAGAAGAATGGAACGAGGAGATAGAAGATGAAGCACCTGCAGTCCAACCAGACCCTATCGTTCAAGAGTGAGATATTTTTGAACTAGAAGGTAAAAACGGAAAGCACTATCTCATCTGTGGGGATAGCACAAAATCAGAGACCTACACCAAACTCACCGAATTAGCAGGTAAAAAAGCTGATCTCCTGTTCACCGATCCTCCTTACAATGTGAATTACAAGGGACAGGGTAAGAAGACCAGCAACGGAATTATGAACGACCGTATGAGTGATCAGAATTTTTTATTTTTTTTACAAGATACTTTTCATGCAATCACAACAGCACTCAAATCAACTGCTCCACTTTATGTCTTCCATGCGAGCAAAACTCAAAGAGAGTTCCAAAATGCTATGGAGGAAAATGGTATTGAGATCATCAGCCAACTCATCTGGAACAAGCCAAGCATTAATCACATCGGGGCTGCTTATAAGAGCAAACACGAACCCTTCTTCTATGCAAGGATGAAAGGTGCAGACGTACCATGGTATGGTAGCGAGATTTATGAGGAAACCGTCCGAGAATCGCCTGACCGAACGCAAAAAACCGAAAAAGAAATCCTCCAAGCCCTCAAGAAAGCAAAGGAAGCAGAAAAGGAGGGATATACAACAATCTGGAGCCAAAAACGCCATCCAGTTCAAGACTACGAACACCCTACGCAAAAGCCAGTAGAATTAGTAGAGCGTGCAATCCTCAATTCGAGTAGAGAATGAGAACTTGTCCTAGAACCATTTGCTGGTAGCGGTACAACGCTCATCGCAGCCGAAAAGACAGGAAGAATAAGTCTGAATATTGAGCTAGATCCAAAGTATGTGGAAGTAATCCTGAAGAGGTACAAGAGGATCACAAAAGGAAAAGTGACTTGTATCAATAGAGATGACCTCGATCTGAATCAGATTTTTTAATCTTTTTACCATGATTGCTATGCAACAGACCAAACAATCCCATAGCGACAATCCCATAGCGACAATCCCGTTCAAAAAATGAGAGATTGTGCTTGTTATAGACTGAATCCACAAAGGAAAGGAAGCAGAAATTTTTGATATAGATATTGTATATTGAGCTATTCATTTTTGGGTTATTATTGGAGGCTGTTTCTCTGAATGTATCCCAATAGAATTTTTATCAAAAAAACCTGAAGATCATGGCGAAGCAGACAAAAAACCTGACCTCCACAAGTAAAGCCAATCAAAAAGCAATAAAAAACAAGGAAACTGAAGAGAAAAATAAATGAGGGCGTCCGAGCAAATTCACAGAGGAGGTTGTCAGAAAACTCGAGGAGGCTTTTCGTTGTGCTTGAAGTGATACTGATGCCTGTGCTTATGCAGGAATTAGCAGGGAGACTTATTACGATTGGATTAACCCTGAGAGGAAGTTTTCTGACAATTTTACTCAGGAAATGCAGGAAGATTTTATCAGTAGAATAAATGCAGCAAAAGTCTTCCCAAAAATCTGATGTAAAAAGACACTTATTCACGCAGGAATAAAAGGCGACCGAAGGGCAGCGATTGAATATCTCAAGAGGACTGATCCTGACTTTAAGGATAAGCAAGAAACCACACTCAAAGGAGATGCAGAGAATCCAGTTCAGATTTTTATTCCTGATAACTGAAGATGACCGAAAAAATAGCAATCAGACCTCAGGAGTGATTCCAGATGAAATTTCTCTCTTGTCATGCAGATATTGTAGTAGGAGGAGGAAAGGCTGGTGCTGGAAAGACTTTTGCGATATTGATGGATCCACTCAGATATCTCACCACCGTTCCTTGATTTGGAGGGGTTATTTTCCGTAGGGAAACTCCACAGATTACGAATGAATGAGGTCTCCGAGATACGTCAATGAGTTTTTATCCGTTTGCATGAGGAGATCCAAAGAGACACGATCTTTCTCGAGAGTTTGGAAATGGAAACAAAATCAAATTTACCCACTTGGAGCAGGAGAAAGACATCTTTAAGCGACAAGGAACTAATGTGCCGTTCATTGGATTTGATGAATTGACACACTTTACAAAGAAGCAGTTTTTTTACCTTCTCTCAAGAAATCGTTCAACTTGTGGAGTAAGACCGTATATCAGAGCGACTTGCAATCCTGACCCTGATAGTTGGGTTAAGGAGCTTATCGAATGGCGAGTAGATCCTGAAACTGGCTATATCATCAAGGAAAGGGACGGTGTGATTAGATATTTTACAGTAGATAATAGTAATATCGTGCGAGGAGACACGAGAGAAGAAGTAGTAAAAAAATGCCCTCATATTTTTAGCCCTGAGGTGTTAGCTAAAGGAGAAATTGAGGATCTCGTCAAGTCGTTCACTTTCATTGAGGGAGATATTTACGAGAACGAAGCACTTTTGGAAAAAGATCCCGCATATCTCGCCAACCTTCTCGCTCAGGACGAGGAAGAAAAGAGTAAACTTCTTGATGGAAACTGGAACATCTCCATTGATAATAGTTGTATTTATGAACATCATGCATTGGAGGATTTATTTTCCAATTATGTAGAGGAATCTGAAGACTACTATATCACTTGCGATGTGGCTAGATTTGGAAGGGATTTAGCTGTGATATTCCTCCGAAAGGGGTGGCAATGTTCTGCAATCCGTATCCGAACTAAGTCAGCAATGACTACACTTCACGAGAGCATAGAGCAGCTTAGAGCAGAATATAAAGTTCAAAAATCAAGAGTGCTTGTAGATCAAGACTGAATTGGAGGAGGGCTTGTAGATATGGGAGGGTATGTCTGATTTTCAGGCTGATCTTCGGTATTAGAAGACCCAAATACAAAGATTAAAGAGAACTATGCAAACCTCAAGACGCAGTGCTATTACCGCACTGCCTACAGGACCAATGAGGGGAAGGTCTCAATTTCACTCGATAATGTGCAAGTAGATGGAGTCAGGAGAGATTATGTCGTTGTAGGAGGGAAAACATACAAAATCAAAGACCTCCTCAAAAAGCAGCTTAGAGCAATCAAGAGAAAAAATGCAGATAAAGACGGCAAAAAACAGATAAATGGGAAAGAAGAGCAAAAAAACCTTCTCTCTGGAATGTCTCCTGATCTTGCTGATACCTTCATGATGAGGGAATACTTTGAGTTTGAGAAAAGGAGAAATAGGATTTTATTCATAAAAAAGAAATAAAATGCTAATCAATGAAATTAAGAGATATATCAGGAAGAAAAGCCTCTCCCAACTTAGCAAGGAGACAAAGATTGCGAGGAATACTTTTTATTCTCTTCTCAGATGAGGAAGAGTGCAGAAAGAAACCCTAGACCATCTTTACCGTTTTTTTTGACTAGCAATAGATAGCTATTACATTGAGACTCTACAAAAACGGCACGAGAAATCTGAATACTTACCAGGACAAGCAGTAAAATTGATCAGGATCTCTATTTTTGGGATGAATTTCAAGGAGTTCGCTGATAAAATGGGCGTAAGTGAAAGGACACTCAGAAGAATAGAAAGTGGAGGGAATAAGCAAGGCTTAGATATAGAATTTTTTGAAAAACTCTATCATGAACTTGTCCTTGAGAATGAACAATTGAAAGAGGAACATTAAGACGAAAATCTGACTTTTATTTTTTTCTGCACGAATGAAGGTACTTAAAATTAAGTCTCCAGCTCTTGGAGCAAATAGATCTCTTATTAAAAAAATCCAAAAAGGGATTTCCAATCAAGTAAAAGAGAATGATTGGTATACGAGCTACTCTCAGGATTTTTCCGTATATGACAAGGTCTATGACTGAAGTTATATTGTTGCTGGTATCGTAGATAAAATTACCCTTGGAATCAATAGCGGACGAGATATTGAGGATCCAGTTCTTAAAGAAGCTGTAAAAATGGTAAAAATTGGATTCCTCGCCAAATCTCTCGCTAAATACGGAAATGCTTTTTTGGAAATCTCAAGGAATAAAAAGGGAGAAATCCAAGCTATCTACCCCGTAGCAGCTAAAAGCATTAAACAGATCAAAGGGGGTGGATTTGTGCAAGAAAACGGGACTGAAAAGAGCTTTTTCAATGCTTTCACCCCTTTTGATCAATGGGCGGAAAAGGTTGCAATTCACGCTACAAGTGGAGCTTGAGATTGGGAACTTAGGTATAATGCTCAAGAAAAAAGCTGTGGATTTAATCCAAATCTAACGGAAATTTTACATATTAAGCTAGAGGAAAGTGACGATATAAGATGGGGAAAGAGTCTTTTTTATCCTGTATTGATGCAAGTTCTTATCCTTAAGCAGATTGACCAATACTATACGGGGTATTTTGATAATGGACTCATTCAGCAAAAAATTCTGAACGATGAAAGCGGAATGACCGCAGAAGAAGACCTAGAAGCCCTCAAGGAACGATTTATGCAAGAAGCAAAAGGAGTAGAAAACGCCCACTCAACAATGATTTTTCCTTGAAAAATATCAGTAACTAATCTCTCTGATGAGATCAATACTGAAGCTTTCTTAAATTATAGGCAACACCTCCAGAAGTCTATTGCTATGAGATTTCAGATTCCTTATGATCTATTAGACACTACCGATAGCAATAAAGCAAGTTCGACGACCGCACTCTCTGCCTTCTATAAAAATACAGTATTCCCTTTACAAGAGCTAATTTTAGAGTCAATCCATAAGCTTTTTGGAGACGATAAAAGATATGCAAGCAAAGTAGAAGAAATCCAACTCAAAAAAGTGGATACTAAAGAACGAAAAACTGACGCTGAAACGGTAAAAATTCTGACTGCAACTGGTTGTTTTACTAAAAATGAGATCAGAAAGTTTATGAACTATGATGAACTTCCGGTAGGTGGAGATGAAATAGCAACAGGAGTCGGAGGGGCAAATTTTACCCTTGGACAAGATGATATTGAAAAAATCAATAAACTTTCAGCCTCTATCAAAAGCGACTATGAAGCTCAATAGCATATTAAAAATCACAACGGAAAAAGTCCTCAAGGTCAAAATGGAAGAAGAAACTAAATTCCAAGTCTATGACCTTGGAGGAGAAGAACTTCTCGTGCCTCATAGTGAGCTCAGAGAAGTTTTTGAGGAATTGCGAGAACTACAATACAAAAGGGCTTGGAATTATGTAGAAGAACTTCCTGAATTTAAGATAACCAAACTTTCACAAGAGGAAATTTTCCAGCTTGGAGAAGAAGAACTCGCAAAATATACGCTCAAAGCAGAAACTACACTTAGTAAAGCATACAGTATCGGAATGATCCAACAAGACAAGGTGTGAGGTGCTTTTGGGTTGAGCTTTGCAGTAGATAATCAGCACGCAAAAGATCGAGCTACTCAACATGCAGGAGAGATGATCAGTGGAATCAATGAGACCTCAAAAAAAGAGATCAATGGGCTCCTCAATCAAGCATTCAATAACCAACTCAGCAAAAAAGAGCTACTAGAAAAACTTCAGACTTCTTTTGCTTTTTCTAAGTATAGGGCGAATATGATCGCCAATAATGAAGTAGGAACAGCCTATATTCAAGGAACTGTGAAGCAACACCAAGAACTCATGAAGAGAACAGGAATTGAGGGGCGAAAATATCGACAAACCAGTAATGATGAGAAAGTGAGCGATATCTGCATGGATAACCAAAAACAAGATTGGATTCCTTTTAATCAAGATTTTTTTTCTGGGCATTTTTGTCCGCTTGGGCATGTGAACTGCAGATGCAAGCTCAGAGTTCGTCCATTTAAGCCGTGAGAGCTTCCTGATGGGATATTGGATTATAGCAAATATCGAGCATGGAACGGACTTCCTGAGAATTATGATCAGCTTTCTAATAATGTTTTGCCTCCAAATTTTTGGAAGGCTGGAGTCCCACCGAAATATCAGCTGAGTGGGGATGATTTCAGTTCATTCAACCCAGCAAAGAATACCCTCACCCTCGGTCGAGAGAAAGGAAGTCTGAATCAGAAAATAGATGAGCTCCACGAGGCTGGACACTGGCTACATTACAAAGCTATCATGCAAAGCCCTACCATGCAAAAAAGACGAGAAGAAATCCAAGGGATTATGCTCAAAGAAATTGATGATCAAATAGATGTGATCAAAAAATGGAACGGGCAAAGTTTTGAGTGGATCAAGACCGCATATCAAGGAAAGGTAAAGGAATATGTGCATTACTATCGATATGAGCAAACTATATGAATTGCAGGAAAGGCACAAACAACTATTGAACTTTCACAAAGACTTGAGCTTGACTCTTTAGTGGTTTTAGATATGATAGATTGAATAAAAAAAGGACAAATGAACTATGAAACTCATGAAAAGAATTATCTAGAGAAGCATGGAGAGAAAGAGGCAGTAGCCAATATGAATGTGATAGCCCATACCAAGAATAAAGTCTTTGAGGAGTATTTCCCTCAAACCCTTAAAGCAATCAAACAATTTTATTCTGACCTATACGAATGACTCAAGTATTAGCAAATGGAGTCCTCCAGCGACGATACAAAAAGAAGTATCAAGTAGACACGAGCGGACTTGGCTGTGTGATTTTTAGAAAACGAGGAGAAGAGGCAAGAATGGAAACACTTCTCAATGCTCGCTGAAGGGCAATCGTAATGAAAGATATGAGAACTGAAAAAGAGATAGAAGATGAAGTTTCTCCAAGTATGTGGTCTTATCGCCCTGAGTATATTGGAGAAGAAGACCCCAACCGAGACGAAGAATTGTTTATTCAAGAAGCTCTTGATCATCAAGAAGAATTCCTTCAAGAATAATTTGACCTTGAGATTGAACACCTCCTGAACTATAAGGAGGTGTTTTATTTTTTTGGCAGTAAAATGGAGTTTAGGAATATAAAAAAGATAGAAAGTCAGAATACTGCTCTCTTTATTGCTCTTGTCCCTGATGAAGTAGATCTCAATGGGGATAAAATCTCAGCTGAAGAAATTAAAAAAGCAGCATATGAATTTATGAAAAACCTCCAAGAGAAATCGGTGAATGTTGATCACAAAGAGAAAACTGATATTGAATCTGCACACTTTGTAGAAAGTTATCTGACGCTTGTAGATATGGAGTGGAATGGAGATGTGATACCGCAGTGAACTTGGATTATAGGAATTCAGTTTGATGAAGACACTTTTGAAAAAATCCAAGAGGGCGACTTTATCTGAATTTCCATAGAATGAAAGGGACAATATACCTAGTCAGACTTTACTCTTTTTTGAAAAATAGCATGAAAAACTTGATCAATTTGATTGTAGATAAAATCTCTATTGTAAGCAAAGATAAAACTCCAGCTGTACCAAAAGCAAACAGTGAATTCTTTTCTGTACTTAAAATTAAGCAGGGGTGGAGTAAGGAACAACTTGAGCTCCTTGAAAAAATAAAGAAAACTTATCAAAAAAATCAAGATACTGAATAGTATGAATTGACCTTGAGATTGAACACTTCTTTATTTGTAATTCAAAGTGATGATTAACATCAATACTTTCATTTACCAGCAATTGTCTGGGACTCCAAGCATTACAGCCCAAGCAAAGCAAATCAAACCTGTTGTAGCAGAGGAAGGGAAATGAGATCCTGCACTCATCTACACTAGAATTGCAGAGCATCGCAAGGGAATCGCAAGGATTGGAATATATCAGATTTCTGCTTGGTCTGAGCAATTATGGAAAGCAGAGGCTTTGATTGATGAGGTCATTAAGCACTTCAGTGGTCTAAAAATTCCTCCTATTAGACATTGCAGCTTAATGAGTCTTGACCAATCCTATTATAGTGAAAAAAGAATGCATGGAGTTCATGCAACACTAAGATTTAAGTTAGTAGATGAAAACTTTTAACCTTTATAGTAAATACCATGGGAAAACCAGAAGTTCGTTATGATGATCAGTCAGTGAGAATGGGATCTGTAGATTTTTTTGCAGATTTTGGAGATGGATATATCAATCTCGGAGCTCTCAATGACGCAAAGCTTGTAGTAACAAGAAAGATTAAAAAACTAAAGTGGAGTAATCGTGAACAGGCTCCTAGGACAAGAATTACTGAAGCCAAATTTTCAGCAAAGCTTTTCCAAATTAAGTTTGATGTTTTGAGTCAGATTGATGGACTCGGAGAAGTAAGCAAGGTCGCAGGGACTAAGCAGACTGATACCTTTGTGCTTAATGCTGGAGAGGCGACTGCGGGGAGAGCTATAATCCTTCCTCATAAGAATGCTAATGACACAAATGTAACTATCAAGACCGTAACTTACGACAAAGATGGTGCAAATACTGCTTGGAGTGCAAACACCCACTATTCTCTCGTAAATATTGACGGAGATACAGGAATTGTCTTCAAAAATGCAGTAGATAAAAAAGTGGAGATTGTATACGAATACACTCCAAATGCAGTCAAAAAGATTGTTTACAAAAACATCATGAAGTCTCAGAAACTTTCAAGATTTAAATTCGTAAATACGAATGAATATGGAAAGAATCTTACTATTGAATTCCCTAAGGGATATCAATCAGGAGAGGCTCTAGAATTAAACTTCTTGAATGACGATGACAATGAGGAAGGTATTGGAGTAGATGTAGAAGTAACTGCATTTCCGCTTGTAGATGGAACGGTCCTCAATATTATTGACGAGCAAGATCCTGAATAGCATTATCTGTTCTTACATAAAAAGACTGACTCTGTATAGAGTTAGTTTTTTCTTGACTTTTTTGTAAAAAATCCTATATACAGGAAAGACCAAACTAAAAAAACCCAAGAGAAAGAAAACCACCTATGGCACTTTCTCTTTTGGGGATTGTTTGGTCACAATGTGTTATAGGTGGTTTTTTAGATTGTAAAGTTTTGTTATCATGAAGAATGAATCTGGACAAAAGGTATTTGGGAGGAAGGGAATCTATACTTTCCCACTTTTCTTTTTTTTTGTAGTATTTTTGGTTATGGCAATAGCTCAGTTTATAGAATGAAATAGTTTAGCTGGATTTGTTTGTTTGATAACCTCAGGATTATTTTTTTTATGGATGCTAAGTTTTAATAGCAAAAAACTTATCATAGAAAATGAAAAAGTAAGACTTGAGAGTGGGTTATGGTTGAAGACAATTCAAGAAGTAAGATATGATAAGATCAATAATATCAATATCCATGTAGGTGGAGTCCTAGAATTTTTTACAGGGAATGATAAACCGGTAAGATTCTCTTGAATTGATAGATGTGAAGATGCAAAAAAAGCTATTGAAGATAAAATGTGAAAACCTCAACAGCATTCTTCAGAACACAATGATTTAGATAAAATAGAAAAACTAGGGAAGCTTTATAAAGACTGAATCCTCACGAAAGAGGAATTTGACAAAAAGAAAAAAGAACTTCTAAATTCATAAGACAATAAAATCAATTTTTATTTGACCTTGAGATTGAACACCTCCTAGCTTATAAGGAGGTGTTTTATTTTTTATACTGTAAAAATGACACTAACTAAACTAAAAAACGCAACCAATGTGATGTACAATGGATATCGTCCATGAGCAATTATTGAAGTTGAAAAGCCTGAAGCTCTTCTCCTCGCTGGATGGGTAAAACTTGGAGAAGTAGAAGATAGTAAGGAGCTTGCACTTGCAGAAATGACGAAAGCTGAGCTCATTAAATTTGCGAGCGAAAAAGGAATTGAGATTAAAAATCCTAGCAAGACCACTGCAGATGCTATAAGAGCAATCATTGCAGAAGCTCTCGAAAAGGAAGAAGCTCCTGAAAAGACAGAAATTGATCTTGATACTGCAAGTGATGAGGAACTTAAAGCCTTTGCACAAGAACTTGGAGTAGAAATTGAAGAAGGAGAAGCTAGAGAATCTCTTATTGAAAAAATACAAAAAGCAGTAGAAGAGGCTGATCAAGAATAATTTAGACTGTAAATGCCAAAAACATGGAACTCACTCAGCTCAAAAAGAGGCTCTGAATTGCTGATACTAGCCAAGATGAAAAACTTGAAGAGATGCTCAAAGACGCAAAAGCAGCGTTAGAGCAACAGCTTGGCTATAAACTAGAGCCACATAAAAAGACCGAGTGGATTGGTGTAGGGAAGAGTGCAATGCTCTTCCTTTCTGCGCCAATTATTTCGGTGGAAAGCGTAGGAACATCTCAGGCAAAAAGGCGAAATAAAAATATCCTTTATCTTGAAGATAAAATCAAGGGAGAAGTTGAGGTTCACTATACTGCAGGATTTGAGCAATTGCCTGAAGCTTTGGAAACTGCTCTTCTAGAGCGAGTAAAAGAGGCTCTCAGAATAGAAAAAAACTGAGGAGAATTAGAAATTCAATCCAAGCAGATAGACACCCTTAGAATCTCTTATTTTAGCAGGACTGAGAGCGAAAAAGCCAGCATCGTAAAGCAAACCACTAACCGAAATCAGCTTTTGAAGCCTTTTCGTCTTTTATCTTGTAAGAGAATTTAAGTATGTCGCTCCTCAGCTCATTTAAGTCTGATTTTAATAGAAAAATCAGCGTACGAAAGCAAAAATCAAACACTTTTCCAAATGGAGAAGTAATCAAAGAGCGAACTAAAGATCAAGAGGATATCCCTTGTTTGATCATGCTCAACGATGCAAAATACAATCAAACACTAGGAATTGCAAGTAGACCAAATCAGATGGAATATTTGAAAGCTTCTCACACTATCAGACTAGAATTCTGACCTCAAATCGAAAAAGGTAATCGTATTGAGGACAATAAAGGGCAAAAATATCAGGTAGAGTTCGTTTATGCGACTCCAGGATTTGGCGGAGAGGACGATCATTTACTTCTCTATGTGGAAATGCTCAATGACTAATTTTACCATCAATCCAGCTGGAGTTGAAGCATTGAGAGGAATAATCAAAGATGGACTCTCAGTAGCAGCAGAACAGCTTACTGACGATATCAGGGCTATCGCTCCTCGTGATCCTACAAGACCACCAAAAGACCTTACTAGACCTGTAACAGGGAACTTGAAGAGATCTATTGCCTATGAAGTAAACGATAATCTAGAAGCAAAAATTGGAGTCAATCTCCAGCACGGACTAACAGAGGGAAAAACTCCAATCATGGAATATGCTCGCTATCAAGAGTTTGGGACACCAAACATGCCAGCTCGTAGTTATCTGAGAAAAGGACTGATAGAAAAATGAAAAGAAGCTTTAGATGTTTTTGCTTTTTATTTAAAGAAAATGTTGAAATAATGACTGTGATTAATCTTGATGAAAATGAGAGAATTGACGAAATCCAAATCCAAGGAGTAAAGTATCTCGCTGGAGATATTCCACCATTGCTGGCAATACAAATTCTTAATATAAAAACCAGTTTTATTTCTCGTTTTTTGGGTATGAGTACTGAAAAACAACGAGAACCAATCATTAAGGAATATCTTTCCATTAAAAATGAAAAGGTAGAAATGAGATACTGGACGAAAAATCATATTCAAAGCATGATTCTTTACATTAACAAAAGACTCCATGAAGAGTACGAGAACAGTGCTCAGCTATAAAGCACGAGGAAAAGACTTTAAAGTCTGAGCTTTGCTTTGGGGAGATTTTTTACTGCTGAACGAAGATCCGCAAGCTGGATATCTGAAGATTATTTCAGAATTCAATAAAGAGCCTCCTCAGCTCAACAAAAGGCAAATGGAGGTTTTTTTAGCTTCTCTTGTGAGCAATAAAAGTCTCAAGAAAGAGCAGAAAAAAAAGGAAGTTGATTTTGGACAATTCCTTCTCATTGAGGGGGCGCTGATGCACTATCTCCACCAAGACCGTGAGGCTATCAGGAGCTGGACTTTGGAATATGTGATGGAGATGATGGAACTCTTACCTGCTATTACAGGGCAAAACAGCTATGATGAAGTCAAAAATAAGGACAAACCAGACAAAAAGGCACTAAAAAGCCTCAAAAAAGATTTGGAAAGATAATTTGACCTTGAGATTGAACACTTCTTTGAATGTAAAGATAATGTATTTATTTTTTATACTACAAAATATGAAGGAAAAAATCGCTAAACTAGCGGATTTGAACTCACAACTCATCACTAAGATTCAGGAAGATAATAAGGAGGAAGTCTTGAAGATTAGTGAACAGATTGCTGAGGTTTATAAAGAGCTAGAAACTGAAGTAGATGAAACTGACTCAAAAAATGAGGAAGTAGAAAAAACTGCAAACACTGTGGAAGAGGTTAAAAAGACGGTTAATGCAATGCAAGAGCAAATCACGAAGTATGCTGATTTGTTTGTATCTGCAGATAGCATAGCTGGTCTTAAAGAAGATCTAAAATCACTCTTTGAGGAGAAGGTAAAAAAACTAGAAGAAAGAGTTGAAACTCTAGAAGGTTTAAGTCCATCAAGCAATCAGCAGCAAGATGTGAATAAATCAGCTAATGATCCTTGGGACTTTAATAATTAAAAATTTTTTATTCTCTATTTGACATTTACAATGAACATTACACAAAAAATTGCGAAAGCATTTAATGCTGAAGCTGGGAACTCTAAGCTTGTGCATTTAAATACTCAGCAGGCAGATTTGTTTATTGATTATATCCAAGACGAATCTGTGTTGCTTAAAAAAGTAAGAAAGGTAAAAATGAACACTCCAATCAAAGAGATTGCAAAAGTAAATATTGGAGAAGAGGTGCTCTATCCTGCAGGAAGATCAGGAACAAAATTTACTGGGAAAGCGGTAGAAGCGGGGACTGATTCTATCCAATTAAAGTCTAAGAAGATGAGAGCAAAGGTTGTGATTCTTGATGACGAATTGGAAGATAATATTGAAGGTCCAGCCTTCAAGGAACATTTGATGAGAATGCTTGCAAAAAGAGCAGGAAATCAATTGGAAAAAACAGCTCTCTATGGTAGATATATTGGAGATACCACTGCTACGCCAAATGTTATCTCTACACTCAATCAAGTAGATGGTTTCCTTGCAAGAGCTGGAGTAATCGTAGATGCTTCAGACACTAATGTATTTGACAAGAGAAATATTGACCTTGGAAAATTGAAAAAGCTTAGAAAGTCATTCAAGAATCAATACCGCTCAGGGTTGGAAATCTTTATGTCTGATGGACTAAAGCTAGATTACTTGGAAAAATATCAAGCTCTTGCAGGATACAATACTGTAAATCAAGCAGGATATGCTGGGAAAAACTTTATTGATATTCCATTGCTTAGAGAGGATAGACCGGTAGTAAAGGTTGGTGGAGCATCAACAAGTCTCTCAGCTGCAAATACTGCGGGGCAAAAGACAATTACTGTAGCAAGTGCAAATAATATTGAAGTAGGAGATGAATTGGTAATCGGTATCGGAACTCCTCTTGAGTGGGTGGGATCTGTAGCAAGCAAAAGTGGAAACACAATCACTTTTGATGCTTCAGTGCCTTATACTTATACTGGAAGCGAGAAAGTGCATGAATGTATCACTGATGGTACTGATGTGATTATGACCGATCCAAATAATCTTATCTGGGGAATTCAGAGAGACTTTACTTTGGAAATGGAAAGAGACGCAGAGCTGGAAGCAAATATCTTCTATCTCTCAATCAGAACTGATTTCCAAGTAGAGAATACAGAAGCTCTCGGAGTATTGACCAATGTACAATCCCTCTAATTTGGGGTAAAAAAAGAAGAAATCTGACTGAAAAATGCGGTCAGATTTTTTTTATTTTGACCTTGAGATTGAACAGTTTTTTGAATGTAAAGATAATGTATTAAAAGGTTTTAAATTCATATTAAAGAATTATGCAAAGAATAGGCGTACTTAACGGAAATAGTATTACTTATGACCACGATATATCTGCTCTAGTAAGAGGATTGACTGACTGAGGGGTTATAGAATGAGGACTAATTTCTGACAATAAAGTTCTTGCTCCGATTCAGGCTATCGTGTCAGCTCAAAGAAGTAACGGGCAAAAACTTTTACTTCACTTTGAGTCTGATGAGCAAATCCAACTCCCTACTTCATGAAGCTACAAAGTCTATATTGAAGTTGATCAATCAAAGATTGATGATGGACAAGCGAATGCAGAAAACGGAACGGGAATTGCAAGTATCAAGACTGGAGAAAATTTGCCGAGTAAGAATGTTTTGCAAATTGCAAAGGTAACTAACGGACAAATAGAGCAAAGAACTCTCATCCCAAAACTCCAATCCCTCTCCACCAGAACCTCAACCCTAGAGGCTAAGGTACAGCAGACTGAGGGGAAAGTGGAGAAGTTGGAAGAAGCAGGAGAGAGTGATTGTTTGATCACAAAAATCGTCCCTAATGGGCCAGTAAAGAAGAAAAAATATATAACATTCTTCAATCCATTCCCTCCTAAAGCTCCTCTTCAAACACTACAGAATTGAGATGCTATAAGACAAG
>ERZ773018.32-NODE-32-length-102540-cov-10.875240_pt1 | contig 102540 bp, 73 predicted proteins | sample MGYA00580840_ERZ773018 | MGnify/ENA primary metagenome ERZ773018 (study PRJEB29015, sample SAMEA2738125) | human oral metagenome | biome: human oral; feature: human-associated habitat; material: saliva | place: China | collected 2256 ... | reverse complement strand
ACGACTCCGCCCCCTCACATACGGGACTTCCTGGACGTCATCGCGCGAACTGACCAGTAACGACCGTTTCTGACACCCCACCGCCAGGCGCGACGATCACCGCGACACGCCGCGCCAAAAACCCCTACCAAAACCCCTAGTGCACCAAAACCTGGCACGTAGGATTTTGATATGAGCACCACCGGATACGCCCGCGTCAGCACCGACGATCAAGACCCCGCCGCGCAGATCGACGCGCTCAAGGCCGAAGGATGCGACCCTATTTTCGTGGAGCGCGCCAGCGGCGCGACCATGCAGCGCCCCGAATGGCACGCCTGAAATAAACAGCTTGGGGGGTGGAACACAGTTCCACCCCCCAAGCCTTGGTTTAGCTAGTTGTCTTCAGCCCCTGGGGGCTCGCCTGCCATTTAGGGCAGCGAGTCGGGTTGCCAGTGCTGAGCCTAGCGGCGTCAGTTGTTCAGTTCGCGTTCGGCGCGCACCTGGCGGGTAGCGGCCACCAGGTTTTCCAGTGAAGCCTTAGTTTCGGTGTAGCCACGAGTCTTTAGACCACAGTCGGGGTTAACCCACAGGCGAGAAACCGGTACGGCGTCGGCAGCTAGGCCGATCAGCTGTGCCAACTCTTCCTTGCTGGGCACTCGCGGGGCGTGAATGTCCCACACACCAGGGCCAATGCCGTGGTCGAAACCAGCCTCAGCCAGCTCGGGGACAACCTCCATCTTGGAGCGGGCCGCCTCAATGGAGGTCACATCCGCATCCAGGCCCTTGATAGCGTCAATGATCTGGCCAAACTCGGAGTAGCACAGGTGCGTGTGGATCTGGGTGTCCGGGCGCACGCAGGAGGTGGCCAGGCGGAAGGACCCCACCGACCAGTCCAGGTAGTCGGCGTGACGCTCAGCGTCCAGGGGCAGCAGCTCGCGCAGAGCCGGCTCATCCACCTGGATGGCGGCAATGCCGGCAGCTTCCAGGTCGCTAACCTCGTCGCGCAGCGCCAAACCAATCTGGTCAGCAATTTCGCCCAGAGGCAGGTCATTACGCGGGAAAGACCAGGCAATGATGGTCACTGGGCCGGTGAGCATACCCTTAACCGGCTTGTCGGTTAGTGACTGGGCGTAGCTGGTCCAGCCCACAGTCATGGCGGCCGGACGCGACACGTCACCCCACAGGATCGAGGGGCGGGTACAACGCGAACCATAGGACTGCACCCAGCCGTTGCGGGTGGCGGCGAAGCCATCAAGCAGCTCAGCGAAGTACTGGACCATGTCGTTACGCTCAGCCTCACCGTGCACCAGCACATCCAGGCCTAGCTCTTCCTGCAGCTTGATTACCGCAGCGATTTCTTCACGCATACGCTCCTGGTAGTCGGCGTCAGAAAGCTCGCCGCGTGCGTTGGCGGCGCGGGCCTTACGAATCTCAGTGGTCTGCGGGAAAGAACCAATAGTGGTGGTGGGTAGCGGAGGCAGGTGCAGGCGCTGGGCCTGGGCGGCTTCACGCTCTAGGTAGGGTTCACGGGCGCGGTCGGCGTCGGTCAGGGCGGCGGTGCGGCTGCGGACCTCGGGGCGTACCACGCCGGGGGCGGCGGCGCGCTGCTCTAGGACGCGGGTCGCCTCGGCTACCTCACCGTCGATGGCATCCCAACCCTCATCTAGACCGCGTGCCAGGGTAACTACTTCCTGCACCTTCTGGTCAGCGAAAGCCAGCCAGGCGTGCAGGTTTTCGTTCAGCGTGGGGTCATCCCAGGTTTCCAGGGCGGTGTCGTGAGGCACGTGCTGGAGGGAGTTGGAGGTAGCCACAGCCACCTTGGCGGCTCCCAGGCCTTGGGCGGCGGTTAGGGTCTGGCGCAGGGCAGCCAGGTCAGCGCGCCAAATGTAGCGTCCGTCCACAGCGCCAACCACCAGGGTTACCCCAGACAGGTCGGCGTCCTTAGGTAGGCTGCCGCGCAGGGTGTCAACGTGGATTGCTTCCACGCCGGTCTTAGCTAGGGCACCTACAGCCTGGGAAGCGTCCCCATAGGGGGTGGTCACCAGGATTTGGGGGCGGTTAGTGGCTTTAGCTAGGCGCTCATACACGCCCACAGCCAGTTTGGCCAGCTCAGCGCGGGGGTGGGAGAGGTTGTCGGAGGTTAGGGCCGGCTCGTCCAGCTGCACCCAGGGGGCGCCAGCCTCGTGCAGGGAGGCCAGGGCCTGCTCGTAGGCGGCCACGGCCTCATCAAGGCGGGTGAGCGGGTCAAAGTCGGGGGTGGCCGGGTCAGCCTTAGCTAGTGCCAGGTAGGTCAGCGGGCCCACCAACACCGGGCGGGTCACGTAGCCCCACTGACGGGCCTGCACGAACTTACGGGTGACGGCGTCGTCGGCAAAACGCAGCGGAGTATCAGGACCAATCTCGGGGACCAAGTAGTGGTAGTTAGTGTCAAACCACTTAGTCATCTCCTCCGGGCCCACCTTTTCATCCCCACGGGCCAGGGCGAAGTAGAGGTCTAGACCCTCACGGCCGGCAAAACGCGGGGGGATAGCACCCAGCAAAATGGTGGCGTCTAGCACCTGGTCGTAAAAAGAAGGCGCGTCAGCCAGGGAGGCGTCCGAGGCATCTAAACCCAGCTCAACTAGGCGAGCCAGGTTCTCCTGACGTAGCTTGCTGGCGGCTTCAAGCAGCTCAGCCTCACTGCTGCGCCCGGCCCAGTAGGCCTCCAGGGCGCGCTTTAGCTGACGCTGACGACCAATGCGCGGATAGGCCAAAATGGTGGCGGTGGGGAACTGCGTAGTTGCAGCAGACATGGGTGTTCTCCTTGATTTTCTTGGATTAGCGCGCACAAAAGTAGACGCACGCTAGTGGGTAGCTAATGGTTGATGGTTACGGATTGACGACGACGGCGCTGGTTTAGCGCGCAAGTAGCGGGGAGTGGTGCGCGGTAGGCTCCACACCCATTAGAGACAAAATGTCTAGTACCGGCTTGGCCTTGTTGAAGGTGTATAGGTGCACGCCAGGGGCACCCGCATCCAAAACTGAGTGGATCAGTTTGGAGCCGAAGGCGGCGCCGAAAGCGTCACGCTGTTCTTGGTGCTGGTAGGAGACCAAAGTGGACAGCAGTTGTTCGGGCACCTCAATGCCAGTTAGGTCTTGGACGCGGCGCAGGCGCGCCGGGTCGGTGGCTGGCAAAATACCGGGGACAATCGGGATGTGTACGCCGGCGCGGCGGGCGCGCTCCACGAAGGAGGCGTACACCTCGGCGTTCCAAAACAGCTGGGTGATGGCGAAAGAAGCGCCGGCAGCCTGCTTAACTAGCAGCCGCTCCACCTCCTGGGCGGGGGTGGTGCCAGCCGCCGGGTTACCGGCTGGGAAGGCGGCCACCGCAATGGTTAGGGGCTTAAAAGCTGAGCGTAGCGCCTCACCAGGGTGGGCGTCGCAGCGGCGCTGTTCAACCGTGCGGATCAGGTGGATTAGCTCAGTGGCACTGGTGACGCCGTCAGGGCCGGGCTCCCAACTGATTTCGCCTGCCGGGGGGTCACCACGCAGCGCCAGGAAGGTACGTACCCCAGAGTCCAGGTAGTCATAAACCGTGGAAACCACTTCAGCGGTGGAGTTACCCACGCAGGTCAGGTGGGCGATGGGCTGGATGGGGGTGTCTGCCACCAGGCGGTGCACGGTGGCGCGGGCGTTTGAGCGGTCCTTGCCACCAGCCCCGTAGGTGACAGACATGAAGTCGGGGCGCACTTGCAGCAGCTGATCCACTGTCTGCCAGAAGGGGGCCTCCAGGGAGGGTTTGCGTGGAGGCATAACCTCAAAGGAGAGCAAGGTGGGCTCGTGGTCGTGGGTACAGGGGCAGGCGTAAATGTCGTTAGAGAAAGGCACTATGAAACTTTCGTGTTTGTGACCGTGCCTTCGCATAAGTGCATTGCGCTGGTTATGGCGCCTGGTAGCTGCACTCAGGTAGCTACAGACATACCTGTAGATACAGTGAGGTTAATAAATACGGTTTAGGGCGAAGGACGGTCAGTTAATGGCGGACAACGGTGTCAGCTGCACATTCGAGCACGAATCGATCCACATACGCGCATGCGCTGGGGGAATTCGAATTTGGTCCAAACACTCATAGTGGTTTGATGCTAACACATCTGAGCGGTTGTGCAATCACCAGTTTGTCTGGTGGACAAAATTGAGACTGCGCTGAGGGGTGTGTTGAGGGATGCAATGAAGGCAGCGCTGAGAGGTGCGCTGATTGCACTTAGGGGGCGCTGAAGGCTGCGAAGGCTGCTCCTAAAGGAGGTGACAAAGCTCAAAAATGCCCTGATAGATTGCTAACTAAATACCTAGGTTTTATGGGGAAGGCTCCCCATCGCGCTAGGGTGAAGGCTAGACCTAGGGTGTTTGTTGCCCTGCTTGCGCCCTCAAAGCGCGCTGGCAGCAACATAAAACCTACAAATCCCCGGCCCTACCAGGCTGAACAATGGCCGGCAGTGAGAGTCTCGCGAGCTCTGGCTGCCAGCTCCAAAATTTTCAGTGAGGTTAAAAATTGAAGCTGCCCAAGTTGGTTCGCTCCAAGCGCCAAGACGCCGATAGCTCTGCCCGTACACGTTTACGCGCAGGCATGGGAGCCCGCATTAAACTTCGCAACCTCATCGGTGCGGCCACCGCCGTAGCCACCGCCTCCGTGGTGGCCCTGGCAGTAGCCCACCCCGGCATTGTTTCTAAAGAAGTAAACCTCAACGACGGCGGCGTATGGGTCACCAACCAGGACATGCGCCTGGTAGGGCACCTGTCTTACCAAGCCCAAGCCCTCGACGGGCGCGTACGCACCGACTCCACTAACTTTGATGTACGCCAAAACGGCGCCACAGTGTTTGTATCCAACACTGATGGCGGCTCTTTTACTCGCGTAGACCCTGCCCGCGTGGCCCTAAAAGAATCCATTAAATTCGCTGGCGCTGACAAAATCCAGATGGGTGGCTCACGTATTGGCTATGCGGATGCTAAAACCGGCAAAGTTTGGCTAGCTGACGCCGCCCAGGCCGCCAGTTTCAACCCCGCCACCGCCTCCCCGGTGGTGACCGACATGCCTGGCGCGGTGTTAAGTATCGGTAGCGACGGCGTCGCCCACGTAGTAAGCCTAAAAGCCGGCAAAATTAAGACCCTCACTCCCGCAGGTGAGCAGCTAGACGTAAGCGAAACTAAACTGCCCAAACTCGCCAACAACGCCAAATTGCAGGTCAGCGCGGTAGGCAAGCAGGCAGTGGTGCTGGACACCAAAAACAACACGCTGGTACTGCCCAGCGGGGAATCCGTCCACCTAAACGGCACCGACCTGCAGCTACAAGAAGCCGGCCCGGAAGCTAAAGACGTGCTGGTGGGCGCACGCGGCTCACTGCTGCGAGTAAACCTGGATGACAAAAAAGTCACCACCGTTAAAGCCAAAACCGCCCAGGGTTCCCCCTCGCGCCCGGTGCTACACCGAGGCTGCGTCTACGCGGCCTGGAGCGGGCAAGGTAGCTTCCTACGTGACTGCCCCGGCACCAAAAATGACTTGGCCCGTAAAGTTTCCACATTGAACCAGGCCAGCCAGGCAGTATTTCGTACCAACCGCGACGTGATCGTACTCAACGACGTTAAAACCGGTGGGCTGTGGCTACCCGATAAAGACATGGTTGAGGTAAAGGGCTGGGAAGAGGTCAAATCTAAGCTGGAAAATGAGGATCAGGAAGATGACTCCAACCAGCGTGACCAAAACGCCCCCAAAGAACACAAAGACGAAAACCACCCGCCCAAAGCCAATAATGACGAGTACGGCGTGCGCGCAGGTGGCACCGCCTACCTGCCGGTAATCAACAACGACACTGATGAAGATGCCGACGTGCTCACTGCCGCCCCGCTCAGCCAGCCCAGCTGGGGGAATGTGGCCCCGGTGCGTGACGGCGCCGCCCTGCAGGTGCGGGTAGATGCCGGCGCCACCGGCTCTAGCACCTTCACCTATGAGCTCAGTGACGGACGCGCCAACGCCCAAGCTAATGTGCAGCTGACCGTGCACCCTGACTCGGTAAATGAAGCCCCCAAGCAAACCAACCGCTCTGTGCTAACCCTGGCCACCGGCGCGCAGGGGCAAATCAACGTCTCCAACGACTGGCTAGACCCAGATGGGGACCAGATCTACATCAAGAGCGTGCAGGCGCCGTCCACCATGAACGTCACTTGGCGCGCTGACGGCACTATCACCATTAAAGACACCGGCACTTCCCCCGGGGATGTAAGCCTGAAAGTTATCTTCTCTGATGGGCGCGCTGACGGCGAAGGCAGCCTGAACGTGACCGTTAAGGCTCCGGGTAACCTGGACCCCATCACTAACGGTGATCACCTGGTCACCCCGGTGGGTGTGTCCGCGCAGCTAACCCCTATGGATAATGACTCTGACCCTAACGGCGGCAGCCTGCGTTTAACCCAGGTGGATGAAGCCCCCGCCGGTTTGTCGGTAACTAGTGACCTACCTACCGGGGTGCTTACCTTTACTCCCACTGCAGAAGGTACCTACTACCTGAACTATCAGGTTTCTAACGGCCCCAAGACCGCCTCGGGCTTTATTAGGGTTGACGCCATTAAGAGCGCAGAAAAATCTGTGCCAATTGTGCAAGACGACGTCACCTCACTACCTGAAGGTGGCTCGGCCTTGGTGGGGGCCTTGGATAACGACACTGACCCTACCGGGGGCGTGTTGTCAGTCCAGTCAGTTAAAACCCCTGACGGTTCCCCGCTGGTGGCCGCAGTTTTGGAACACCGGATCGTGAAAATCACGGCTCCCGGTGGTCTAAGCGAGCCGGCCACCTTGACCTACACCGCCGTCAACCAGTCTGGCGCCACTCAGGGCACTATCCGGGTTGTGCCCACCCCGGCAACTGACATGACTAAACCCCCGGAGCTAAACGACGACAACCTGGTGGTGCGCGTTGGTGACGTGGGCAGCATCTCGGTGCTAAACAATGACCGCTCCCCGGGCGGGCTTAAGCTCACCGTGCAGCCTGACCTGCAAAGCTCAGTGTCAGCCAACCTGGGTAAAGCTTTCGTCTCTGACAATGTGGTGCGTTTCCGCGCCGCTAACCAGCCTGGCTCAGGCAAGCTCATTTACACGGTGCGCGACGCCTCCGGGAACGTAGCTAGTGCCAGCGTGAACCTGACAGTGGTGGGCTCTGATCCTGAAAACGACACCGCCCCTCACCCGCAAGATGTGCAGGCACGCGCCGTGGCGGGGGAGAAGGTAACTATTCCTATCCCGCTGCAAGGTATTGATGCTGAAGGCGACTCGGTGAGCTTGACGGGCATCGCCACCTCACCCACCTTGGGTAGCGCCGAAGTTACCGGCAACTACCTGACCTACACCGCCGCTAATGGCGCAGCCGGCACGGACGTGTTTAGCTACACCGTCACCGACCGCCTAGGGCGCAGCGCTAACGGCCAAGTCAAGGTGGGTGTAAGCGCCATAGCCGGCACCAACCAGCAGCCGGTAGCTATCTCTGACTCAGTGCGGGTACGCCCAGGCGTGAAAGTCTCAGTCCCGGTACTGTCTAACGACCTTGACCCCGATGGGGACCCGCTGTCACTAGTGGCTGATAATGTGCGCAGCAGCGACGACTCAATTGAGGTCAGCGCTGAGCGTTCACGAGTAGTGTTCAAGGCCCCTGAAAAGGCTGGTACCTATTCACTGCAATATGGGGTCAGCGACGGCCACTCTGAGCCGGTGATTGGCTTGGTTACCGTGGTGGTTTCGCCCGACGCCGCTCTGGTTGCGCCCATTGCGCGCGACGACGAGGTTAGCGTTGAGCAGGTACGCGCCGCCCAGGGCGCCGTGAAGGTGTCTGTGCTTGATAACGATGAAGACCCTGACGGCGATATTGAATCTGACCGTGTCACCAGCTCTGACCCGGGCGTGAAAGTTTCGGGTAAAGACCTGCTAATTGAGCCGGCCACGCAGGGGCGCTACGTGCTCTACACGGTTAATGACAATGACTCCCTATCTGCTTCAGCTGTGGTGTGGGTGCCTGGTAACCAGGTAACTAACCCTGAGCTGAATGTGTCTAAGACTCCTATCCATGTTAAGGCCGGCACTAAAACTCCTATCGCGCTAAAGAATTATGTGCGCGTGCGTAGTGGCCGCAGCGCTAGTGTGCCGAAAGATGGGCAGGCTAGTGCCTCCGCCGGTTGGGATGGCTCAACACTAGTTAAGGACTCTGCCACCTTGGAGTTTGGGGCTAAAGCTGACTATTCCGGGCCCTCCTCAATCACGGTTACGGTAACTGATGGCAGTGACGATAAGGCTCTGTCCGCCACGCTTACGATCCCGCTGATTGTGGATCCGGGCGCCGCTAACCGTCCCCCGCAGGTGCGCCCCACCGCCATTGAGGTGGCTGTGGGTGGCCAAAGCGTCAGCGCGGATATGAGCAGCTGGGTTAGCGACCCCGACGGCGATGACCCTGCCTCCATGACCTACACGGTTTCGGGGGCCGCCAATGGCATCCAAGTCAGCGTCGATGGCCACACCCTCAAGGTGCAGGCTGGCACCGGGGCTAAGCGTGGCAACAGCGCTAACTTGGCGCTGACTGTGCGCGACGCCAAGGGGGCCAGCACTAAATCGGTAATTCCGGTTAGTGTCACCGGCGCTAAAGAGCCACTGGTGCAGCTAAGCCAAGCCCAGGTGAGTGTGGATGCAGGTAAATCCACCACGGTTGACGTGGCCAACTATGCCACTAACCCCTTTACTGACACCCCGATTCACCTGGTGGGTTCGCCTAGCTCCAGCGACGGTATTACCGTGCGCGCCTCGGGCACGTCCCTGACCATTAGCGCCCGAGATGGACTGCACGGTACCTACAACATCTCCTACCGGGTGGGCGATAAAACTAACGACGCCGAACGTGAAGTTTCGGGCACCATTGCGGTGAGTGTGCGCGGCTTGCCTGACGCCCCCAGTGGGGTTAGCGCCACCTCTAATGGGGCCGGCTCGGTGACGGTTTCCTTCACCGCCGGGGCTTCTAACGGCGCCGACATCACTAACTTCACTGTCCACGACACAGTGCAGGGTGACCTGCTTGACTGTGGCGTGGTCACCAGCTGCATTATGGCCGGTCGCACCCCGGGAGTTACCCACTCCTTCTATGTGGTGGCCCATAACGCGGTGGGTCAGTCCCCGCGTTCTAATACCGCTAGTGTGCAGGTCAGTGTGGTGCCGACGGCGCCCGGAGCCCCCGTTGGTAAGGCTGGTGACGGTAGCGCTAGTTTCACGTGGAACAGGCCTAACTCGCCCGGTTCACGTATCACCGGTTACGTAATTACGCTCTCCCCAGGTGGGCTCAGCCAGAACGTAACCGAACCTGAGGCTACCTTTACGGGCCTGGCCAACGGCACGCCCTATACGGCTACCGTGCGCGCGGTTAATGCTCAAGGTGCCAGTCAGGAATCAGCTGCTAGCCAGCCGGTGACTCCCTATGGCAAGCCTGGCCCGCCCACTAATTTAACGGCAGTCAAGCAGGGCCAGGGCTCAGGTGGTACCACCAGGGTGCTGGTGTCGTGGAATCCGCCATCTGACACTGGTGGGCTGCCGATTGCCCACTACCTCCTGGCCTACTCCGATAGCGGTACGCCCTCTAGCTCCATAGTAATTTATGGGTTAAATAAGCCCTATGAAATTGATACAAGCGTAGACAGGACCGTGAGGTTCTCAGTTAGGGCAGTAACTCGCGGCGGCACCTCTGAGGAAGTCTCATACACTATGAAGCTGGAGGGGAAAGTATCTGCTCCTTCAGTGTCTGCGGCCCCCAAGGCTACTGGCGCCGATAATGCAGTGAACTTCACGGCTACCAGCGGTGATAAAAATGCTCAGCTGGAATGGTCAACGGATCAGAACACCTGGCAGTCGGTAGCCAATAAAACAGGTAACGGCTTAACTAACGGTAAAGAATCCACTATTTATGTGCGCGCCTGTAACTCTTCAGGTAAGTGCTCTGAAGGGGTAGTGGCCGGTAAGGTGACGCCTTTTGGCGCCCCAATCTCGCCCACTTTGGCCTGCACTCGCCCTGAGGCCACTAAGGTCAGCTGCCAAGTTGGCCCCGCTAACGGCAATGGACGCACCGCCACCAGTTCGGCTTATATCAGCGCCGATTCTGGCAGCTACACCAATAAGCAGGAGCCACCTGCAAGCGGCGGCACTGTGGAATTCCAAAATGGGGTTGAGGCAGGTAAAGAAGTAAAAATCTGCACCAGCTCCAAGCAGGTAACCAGCGAGGCCGGCACCCGCGAATCTGAACCGCGCTGCCAAAGCCTAGCGGCGCCGTCGGCGGCAGAACCCAAGCCAGCCAACAACTACCAGGGCTTTGTGGACCGCTCCCAGGTAGTAAACGGCAGCTGCGGCAGCACCAGCCCCAACTGCTACCGCTATGGCGTCAAGCTGTGGGACTGGAAGGATGGCTCCACCACCAAGTGCACCATTACCTGGGCAGGCAAAACCTACACGATGGCCCCCAGTGCTGGTAAAGACGAAAAACACTACACCACATTTGATGGTGGAGTGTCTCTATATGTCGCCACCAGCATTACCCCGGCGGAAGAAAAAGAAGATAACGCCGCCTTGCAATGCGAGTCAGGCACACACCAATAAACCAGCTTTGCAGCTATAAAGCTGCCCCGTATATAAGCGTCAGCGAAAAGTTTTGAAAGGAATAACCCATGTCGCTCACCCAGGCTAATGCCGCCCAGTTTGCTGATCTATTTAACAAAATGGTGCTTAACGTAGGGCAGGCCTTGCTGGGCAAAGAGCAGGTAATTCGCCTGGCTGTCACCACCATGCTGGCTGAGGGGCACCTGCTGCTCGAAGACGCCCCGGGCACTGGCAAAACCGCCCTGGCCCGCGCCCTGGCGGCCACTATCCAAGGCACTCACTCGCGTATCCAGTTCACCCCTGACCTGCTACCCAGCGACATCACCGGGGTGACCATTTACGATCAGCGCAGCGGCCAGTGGGAATTCCACAAGGGCCCGGTATTTGCCTCTATCGTGCTGGCCGATGAGATCAACCGTGCCAGCCCCAAAACCCAGTCGGCGCTGCTGGAGGTCATGGAAGAGTCGCAAATTACCGTGGATGGCAAAACCCACTCCACCGGGCGCCCCTTCATGGTTATCGCCACCCAAAACCCCATTGAGCAGGCCGGCACCTACCCGCTGCCCGAAGCCCAGCTGGACCGTTTCTTGATGAAAACCTCCGTGGGCTACCCCGAGCGTGGGGCTATGGCCCAGGTATTGGCTGACTCAGCTAACCCCGACCGCTCCGCTAAATTGTCGGCTGTGGTTTCCTCCGCTGTGGTCACCCAGCTGGCGGATGTAGCCGGAACTAACTATGTTGACGGCGCCGTACTGGACTACATTGCGGCCCTAGCTGAAGCCACCCGCCTACACCAGCAGGTGCGCGTGGGGGTCTCTACCCGTGGCGCTATCGCCATGACCCGCGTGGTGCGCGTATGGGCTGCCGCTCAGGGGCGCAACTACGTAATTCCCGACGACGTCAGGGAGCTGGCCTCAGTGGTGTGGGCTCACCGCCTGGTGTTGGATGTAGACGCCCAGTTCTCCGGCGCCAGCGCCGAAGGCGTCATTGAGCAGATTCTGGCTTCTGTCCCCGCGCCCACCGCGCACAGCTAAACCATGACCGCTAAAACTAGCTCTACGCCCCCACGCGGCGGCGTCGACTTAAACCCTGGCGCAAAGGGCCAAAAACCCACTGGCTGGCGACGCCTGCGCACCCGCGCCACTAAGGTGCTTACCCCCCTGTGGTGGGGCGTGGCCGCAGTGGCGCTAAGCGCGCTAGGCCTAGCCCTGCTAACGCATTGGGTGGAGCTGGCGGTGATCGGCCTGGTACTAGGCGTACTGGCCCTACTATCCCCGCTAAGCGCCCTGGGATTGGGTAAACACAACATCAACCTGTATGTGCAAAACGAGCGAGTGGTGGTGGGCGATAACGCCTACGGCGAGCTACAAGCCACCAACGCCGGCATCCGGCGTACCCGCAAAGCCGTGATGGAACTACCGGTAGGTAAATCCACCGCTGACGTACTGGTGCCCTCCCTGCGCGCCGGCCAGATGATTAGCCAGCCTCTAGCTATCCCCACCGCCCGACGCGGCCTGGTGCCAATCGGCCCAGTGCGCAGTGTTAACGGTGACGGGCTGGGCCTAGTGCGCCGCGAGCGCCGCTGGAGTCAGCGCATTGAGCTGTATGTGCATCCGCGTACGGTGGCTTTGGAAAGTGAAGCCATTGGTTTCATTAAGGATATTGAGGGAGCTACGATCCGGGATTTGTCTAGCTCGGATGTGTCTTTTCATACTTTGCGTGAGTATGTGCCCGGCGATGATCGGCGCAATATTCACTGGAAGTCTACGGCTCACACCGGCAAGTTGATGGTGCGTCAGTTTGAGGAGACGCGCCGGGCTCACCTGTTGGTGGTGTTGGATACGCGGGCGGCGTCTTGGGCTAGTGAGGCTGAGTTTGAGGTGGCTGTCTCGGCGGCGGCGTCGCTGATTGTGGCCACGATTAAGGCTAGCCGTGAGGTTACTTTGGTGACTCAGGCGGGGGTGCCGGCGCTGCCTAACCCTAAGCGGGCTTTGGATGCGTTGAGCCTGGTGGAGATGGATGGGCGCGCCGCTGACTTGCCGGAGTTGACTAAGGAGGCGGTGGCGGCTTGTCCGGGTGCCTCGGTGGCGGTGCTGATTACTGGTTCAGGGGCTGATTTGGAGCTAATTGAGCGTGCTTGGGTGCGTCTGCCGGTGTCTGCGCGTTCTTATGTGTTGCGGGTGAGCCCGGGGCGGGCGGGGCGTAACCGTTTGGGGGCAATGGATTTGCTGCACTTGGGGGCGCTTAGTGAGCTTCCGGCATTATTGCGAAAGGCGGCGCTATGAGTGTTGATGGGCTTGAGGCGGTTGGTAAGCGCCGGGCTTTTAACTGGCTGGGGCTGGTTGCTTTTACGCTGCTGATGTTGGCTGCCAGTGTTAGCCATGGGGCGGTGTTTGGGGACTGGTCTGGCTATATTGCGGCCATGGGCGGCACTTTGCTGGCTGTGGTGGTTACCGCTCTTGCTTACGGGCTGGGGCTGCGGCGGCTGGAAACTATTTTGGCGCTGGTGATTGCCTACCTGCTAGGTGGAGCTTTGGCTTTACCGAATCTGGCTAGCGCTAAGGTGTTTCCGTCTTTGCAGATGGTGCAAACCCTGGTGTTGGGGGCGGTAACTAGTTGGCGTGACTTGCTGACTTTGGCGCCGCCGGCTAACGCCTATGCGGGTATTACGGTGGTGCCGTATTTGAGCGCCATGGTGTGTGCTGGCTTGGGTGCTTCGATTGTGTTGCGCCACCAGCGCAGCCAGTTGTGGGCGCTGCTTCCGGCTGGGCTGATGTTTGCCGTAGGGGCATTGTTTGGTGGTTTTGAGGCTCCCTATGGGCGCGATAGTGCGCTGGTGGGGGTGCTAGTGGCGCTGGCGTGGGCGGCTTGGGCGGTTAATAAGCGTCACGGCCGGGGCCAGCGCGGGCTGATTGCTTTGGGGGCGGGGCGTTTGCGCCGTCGAGCCCGCCTGGGCACGCTGCTGATGCTGGCTTGTGCCATGGCTGCGGGGGCGGTGCTGGGCCCGCAGGTGACGGGGACTAATAACCGTGAGGTTTTGCGTAGCTATGTGACGCCGCCGCTGAATATTGCCGAGTATCAGGCTCCGCTTACGCGCCTGCACTACTGGGTGGATACTCAAAAAGACACCACTTTGTTTACGGTTTCGGGGCTGCAAAATGGTGAGCGTATCCGTGTCGCCACCATGGACGCCTATGACGGAAACGTTATGCGAGTTGGGACGTCGGACAACGGTGAGGGTTTTAATCGGGTTGGGGCCCAGGTTGATACGCGCGTATTACCTAAAGGCGCTAAAACCCATAACCTGACTTTCACTATGGTTGATTACCAGGGTAACTGGCTGCCAGGTGGGGGACAGGTGCGTAGCTTCACCCCGCGTAAAGGCCAGGGGCTAACCCAGGATCTGTTCTATTCAGCTAATTTGGGCGCTCTGCTTAGCACCCGTACCCTGGTTAAAGGCGATAGTTACAGCGTAAATGTGGTGACTGTACCTACCTATTCAGATGCTCAGCTAGCTAAACGTAGCTTTGGGAAGGTAAAAAATGGCACAGACACTAATGTGCCAGCTGTGGTGGCTACGCGTCTGCGTGAGTTTGTGGGTAACGCTAACAGCCCGCTGGGGCGTGTGCGCGCCATGGCCACTAAATACCATGATGAGGGCTACTACTCTGACGGCTCAGACTCTATGGCGCGCCCCGGTCACCGCACCGCCCGCATTGATGAGCTGCTAGAACCCAACTACTACATGGTGGGTGATGACGAGCAGTACGCCGTGGCTATGGCACTTATGGCCCGCCAGGCTGGTTACCCGGCCCGCGTGGTGCTGGGTTTCTACCCTGAGCATTACTCCAAGGGCACGCTAGAGGTTAAGGGCACCATGGCCCACGCCTGGGTGGAGGTTAACTTCGACGGCGACTGGGTGGCTTTTGACCCCACACCGCCGCGCGACAAGAAACTGGTTAACCCCAAGCCGCAGCCTAAACCTAAGCCGCGTCCGCAGGTGTTGCAGGCGCCGCCGCCCCCACAGGAGCAGGCTGACCTGACCCCGGATGTGTCTGACGACCGTGACACTAAGAAAAAGCATGGTTTTGACTGGGCCCACTACCTGCTGCTGGTAGGGCAGGGGCTGGGTGTGGCCGCTTTGGTCAGCTCTCCGTTTGCGCTGATTTTGGCGCTTAAAGCGCTGCGTGGGCGACGGCGTCGTAACCGTGACGAGCTCGGCAGCGCCCTGGGGGCCTGGGCGGAGCTGGAAGACTGGATGCGCGACTATGGCATCAAGCTGCCCACTAACGCCACCCGCACCCAGATGGCACGCTACCTGGATATTGCACTGGCTGATTATGATGCCGCCGCCGCCCAGGTGGCGCAGGCTAAACGCGCCAAGCAACAGGCTAAACGTAACGCCCAGGCACTGGGTGGGCAGGTTGATTTGGCGCCTAAACTGCGTGGCGCCGAGGCCATTGCGGCCGCTAACGCTGCTGGTGGCGACAGCGTCGCTAACGACGGCGCCCACGGCTTGGCAGGTGGCGCTCAGTTTGCAGGTGGTCAAGCCCCTGGCGGCGCAGGCAGCGGTGCTCTGGCGGCGCCCCTGTACGTGCCTGTAAAGGGACGCCAAAAGCGCCGTCGTCACCCCATTAAGGCCCTTAAAGCCAAGTGGGCCCGCGCTCGCGAACGCTCCCAGCGCCTAGCGCAGGCACGAACCGACGCGCTAGAGCCGGTCTTTGGCTCTAACTTCCCGCCAGGCTCGGTGCGTAACTTTGCGTTGTCAGTCAACGCGGTAGCTTTCGGCCAGTCGGAGCAGGTGAGCCTAACTACCGTTGATGGCGCCCAAAACCCCGCCAAACTGCCAGATCCCCAGGGAGTTGGGCACGAAAGTGGCTACGAAGCACCCCAAGTGGGTCGTAAGCAGCGCAAGGGGCGCTTTGCAGATAAACAAAAGTCTAAAAAACGTTCAAATAATGCCAATCTGGAGCTAACTGAGCAGCAGCTTTCAGCTGATTCCCAGGAACCCTTATGGCTAGAGATGCAAAATCTTAAACAGCACCTTGGTGCCAGTAGGCGACGCACGCGTCGATGGCTAGCTGCGGTATCTCCAGTTTCATTAGGGATGCGTGTGCCGCAGTGGCTGCAGACCATGCGCGCTAACTTCAGGAGAAAGAAATGAGCCTAAATAGTCGCCCGGCCCCGGTCCCCGCGCATTTGCAGGGGACTCGGCTTGCTGCGCTTTGGCCCAGGGTATTTGCGCGTCTAATTGACTCGCTTATCTTTTCTCTAGTCATTGGCTGCGGCAGCGGGGCCGTAATGTTTTTTGGTGCTGGCAACCAATCTAACCGCACCCCTTTTTGGATTAGCCTAGGTGTGTCAATCGCGGTAACTGTGCTGCTATGTATTGGTTACCTGGTGGCTTTGATGCGTAGTGGGCAAACCCCGGGTTTGCGGATGCTGGGTTTAGCTTGGGCTGGTTTTAAAAACAGTGGTCCACCGCGTGGGGCAGCTTTCAACAAGCTAGCCTTGCAGCTAGGGGTGTCCCTAGTTACTGCCGGGATCGGCAACCTAGTTATTTACGCCCTTAGCCGCGACCACCTAAACCGGTTTTGGTTTGACCGCGCTAGCGGCGTGATTGTGCTTAATGTGCGCCAAGGCGTAAACCCGGTGCGGCTACAAAGCAACCCACTGACTCTTCCCAACCAGCCTTTCGCTCCCCAAACCGGGCCTGGGGTGGGGGATATGGATGAGTTCGGGCTACACCCGCAGCTGCCTGGAGTGCAGGCGGCGGCGCACCTGGCCCAAAATTCTTTCGCCGCGCAGGCCCCCGGGCCAAATGGTGCTTTCAACCCCGGCGCTGGAGTTCCTGGTGGTGCAGGGCCGGCTAACGGCGCCCCTGGTGTGGCTGGCGGCGTCGTAGCTAATGGCGCGCTCAGCTCCGCCTCGGCCCCCAGCAGCGCCAGTGCCAACTTTGCTGGCGCCAATCAAAGCGGCGGCTTTGGCGCCAACCCAGCTAACCAGCCCCAGCTAACCAGCCCCGGCCCTGAAGGCGGCCAACGTGACAGCGACGGGGTAATTACCTCCCTGGACTGGAACCTGCAAGCTCCCGCCCAAACCGCTCCCGGTACCAGCGCGCCCAGCTCCACCCAGACGCTAGGCAACAGCTACGACGAAACCATTGTTCCCAGCGCCAACACTGAAGTTGGTATGGAGCCGGTGCTCTCTAGCAACTTCCAGGCTCCCGCCCAAACCGCTCCCGCTGCCAGCGCCCCCAGCTCTGGCCAGCTGCAAGTGCCAAATAAGCCTTTTAGCGGCCCCATCCCGGTGGTAGTTCCCGACGAATTAATGGGGGAGGCAACCGCCGCCCAAGAAACCGGCCAGGTGGATATAAGCGGCACGGATTGGGATGAACACGTCACTATCGCTAAAACCAGCGTAGGTAAATGTTTGCGCCTAGACACCGGCGACGTCATTAACGTGACCAGCGCCGTGGTGTTGGGGCGCAACCCGGTTCCCGCAGGTATGTGGGCGCAAGCTGACGTGGTGCCTGTGGCTGACCCCAACTTTTCTATCTCCAAAACTCACTTGGCGGTGCGCGTCGATGGACAGTACATGTTTGTCACCGATCTAGGCTCAACCAACGGCACCAGTGTGGTTGCCCCTGACGGAAGTCGCACACATGTGCTTGCTGGGGCTATGGTTCCAGTTGCTAAGGGATATTCAATTGTTTTCGGCGACCGCCGCCTGGAGGTTGAGTGATGCGCACACGCATCGCGGTCAAATACGCCGCAGGGACTGATGTGGGATTAGTGCGTCAACACAACGAAGACGCCTACCTAGCTTCCGGCCCAGTATTTTTAGTGGCTGACGGTATGGGGGGACACAAGGCAGGCGACGTCGCCGCCGCCACCGCCCTGGCAGCCTTCTCCGAGCTAACCCAGGACCATCTGGTTGAGCCCTCCCAGCTGCAAAAAGCAGTTAAACGCGCGGCCCGTGCAGTCAATGGCCTGCCGGGAGTGCCCGCGCCTGGCTCTACCCTGACCGGCTTGGTGCTTAGTGAAAATGGGGCTATGCCGTGTGTGCGCGTACTCAATATTGGCGATTCGCGCACCTACTACCAAAGCAAGCACGGCTTTGAGCAAATCACTAAAGACCACTCACAGGTGCAAGAGCAGATTGATGCCGGGCTCATCTCTGCCGAACAAGCCCAGCACCTGCCTGGTCGTAATGTAATTACGCGCGCGTTAGGGGCCGGTTGCGGCCCGCGTGTACGCGCCGACTATTTTGTCTTGCCTGCACGTGTGGGAGACCGCTACATCATCTGTTCAGATGGGCTTTCTTCCATGGTTACCGACACTCTCATTGAGGCTACCGCAGCTGTGGTTAGTGAGCCTGAGGGTGTGGTTGATGCGCTGGTGAAAGCCGCGAGGAACGCAGGCGGTCGGGATAATATCTCGGTGATCGTGGTGGATATTGCGGCCGCATATCCGCCTTGGGAGGATGACGATCTGACCCACCAGAACCTGCCTGGCACGCAGGGTTGGGACTATGATCCGGATGCTCCCACCCTGGATAGGTCGCTGCCGTGGCGTGGCGGCAATGAGGTTGCTAGTGAGCAATGGTCATGGATGTTCAAGGACAATGAATGAATACTCAAGTTAATTGGTACGCAGGTACCACTCTCAGTGCGGTCAGCGAGAGCGGATTCGTTGCCCTAGAGGGGCCCAACGATCTGTTGCTCGACCTGTGGCGCGAGCTTGAAGATGGTGCTAATTTGCAGCGTCTGCTGCAGGTGCTGGCGGGTTACTACAACAACAACGTCTTCCACCTGCCTGACTTTGTGGCTGGTGTCTTCTCCGACGGCGCCGTCCACCTGGCCCTGCGTGGTTCTATCACCGCTGAGGTCACTCAGGTTAATGGCTTCGTGCGCACTGTTTCGGCGCTTAACCCCATTGCTTGGGAGGAAGTACGTCTTGACGACGTCGCCGCCCTGGTAATTCAGGCTCACGGAGCTGGTACTGAGGCTCTACCTTTACGCAGCGGGGTTACCCGCGCCTCCATGCTGCACTGGCAGCTACGTGAGGTTAACCGCCTGGTGGGAGCCGTCAAAAGTCAAGCCTACAGCGGTTACAGTTCAAACTCGGCAGCCAGCGGAGTCAGCGCAGCCAGCGCGCCGGCGACGCGGTCGGCACAGTCTGTAGCTTCGGCTTACTCCGGCTACAGCGCCGGCAGTGCCGCCTCGGTTTACAGCCCCGCCTCGGTGGTGCCCAGCGCCGCTGAAGCTTCAGCGGCCCGTAGCCTGCTAGAGGACACTCCTATCAGCGAGGTCAGCTCCCAGCCGGTAGCCGGCCTGCTGCCTAGCGTGCCCTCCCCGGAGGCTGACGCCGCTGAGACTAGTGCCGCCACTCCGGTTAGTGCGCTTAGCGAGCCTAGCCCGCAGTTGCCGTCTGCTCCCAGTCCGGCTGCACCCAGTGTGGAACTACTGTCCGCACCCAGCCCGCAGCTACCGGCCGTGCCCGCACCCAACCCGGTGGCAGCTAGTGCCTCACTGGCAGCTGAGCTGGTGCCTGGCCAAAACCTGGATCTGTCTATCGCCACCGCTAGCCCGGCTGCACCCAGCCCAGCTAGCTTTAGTCCCGCTGCCCCCAGCCCGGTAGCCCAAACCCCGGCCACTGAGCATTTTGAGGCGGTCAGCTCGGCGCCGTCGTCGGCTCCTAGCGGTGCGCACGCCGCCCCGGTAGCTGTTGACCTGCCTAGCCAGGCCAGCTCTGCTACTTCAGCCGCTTCAGCTGAGGCCAATGCCCCCACTAGCTTGCTGGATGTGCCCGCTGACGCCGTCCCGGTGCCGGCCCCGGCTGCCCCCAGTGCGGAAATCAGCGAGGCTGCTCCTAGCCCAGAGCCTGTTAGCGCTCCGGCTCAACCCAAGGTTTCCCGGGCTGCTGCAGCTTTGGCCGCTATGCTGGGCGGCTCAAACGCCGCCAAGAACCAGGCTCCGGCACCGGCGGCTTACAGCGCCCCGGTAGCTCCGGCGGCCAACTACCGTATGGATGACGCCCCGGCTACGGTCCCCACTGAGATTGTGCCCGCCGCCCCGGCTGCGCCTGGCGTTAACTTCCAGGAGCCGGCGGCTTACAGCGCCCCGGCTGTGCCTAGCGCCCCGCTAGCAGCTCCTAGTGCTCCGGTGGTGGCGCCCAGTGCCCCTCTGGCTGCTCCTAGCGCCCCGGCGAACTCTGGTGAACTGGTTATTGCTGACGATCGCGCTGCCCGCGCTACGGCGGCCCCGGCGGCCCCCAGCGCACCTCAGAGCCAGCAAAACCCCGAAGACCAGTACTTTGGCCACCTCTACGGCCAAACCATTGGGGTGGATGTAGAAAACGCCGCCGTGCGTGAACTGCGCGATGATGAGGCCTCAGGCCTGGAGTTCAACTTTGAACAAGGCGAAGGCTTGGACTTCTCACGCCGAAAGGGGGAGAAAAAAGCGGAACCCACCGGACCTATCCAGGGTATCAACGAGGGCAACCCCTTTAGCTCTTCCCCTTTTGGTGGTGACCCCGCCACTGCGGGGTCGGATCCGGTTCCCAATCCCCGAACCCAATCCGCTGAGCTCCCGCTAGAGGCACAAGCCACCCAGATCAACCCTGTAGGTAATGCGGTGCCATTACCCGGTGTGCAGGCCCCCACCGGCGCACTGGACGTGGCCCCGGGTACCCCCTGGACGCACGATGGTTACACCATTGCTGTCCCCACCGGTGGTGTGCAGGCGCCGCCGCCGCCCGTAGCTGACAGTGCCAACGCAGACAGTGACGGCCCTGAAGTACTGGCAATTAACTGCGTCAACGGTCACCCCAACCCGGTGCACGCCAGCTCCTGCCGCATTTGCGGTGGGGCACTAAACGGCAAGATTGTCCACGTAAAGCGTCCCAGCCTGGGCACTTTGGTGGCCTCCACCGGCGGGTCGGTAACCCTAGACGCCGACGTCATTGTGGGCCGCCTGCCCAAGGCTGCACCCGGCACTGGCGTGCACCTGATGGCGGTGGCTAGCCCCACCAAGTCCATTTCCAAGTCCCACTGCCGCATCAACATTGATGATTGGGAGCTGAACTTGGAGGATCTGAACTCCACTAACGGCACCTACCTGCTGCGTGAAGGCCAGTTGCCGCGTCGCCTGGGCGGCGGTCAGCGTGAGCTGCTGCGTTACGGCGACCGGATTGACCTGGGTGACGGTGTAGTTCTGTCTGTGGAGCCCTGATGGCTGCTCGGCTGCGTGAACCTGTAGGCCCGCACCTGGAGGGGGCGGAGTTTATCCGCTTCCTCGGTGCGGGTGGTTTCGCGGACGTTTTTCTTTACCGCCAAGACATGCCTCGGCGTGAAGTTGCGGTTAAAGTAATCCGTTCGGGGGCCAGCGCAGCCCAAAAACAAAAATTCCAGGCCGAATCTGACCTGATGGCCAAATTCGGGGCGCACCCGGCGGTGCTTTCACTGTACGCCGCCGGGCGTCTGCGCGATGGGCGTGCTTACCTCACCATGGAGTATTGCCCCCCGCCTCACCTGGGCAAACGATTTTCTACTACTTCACCAATGCGGGTGGAGCAGGCTTTGGAGATCACCATTAAGATTGCTGGCGCTGTGGAAACTATCCACCGTGCCGGCTATCTGCACCGCGACATTAAGCCGGCCAATATTTTGCTTACCGCCTTTGGCCACCCGGTTTTGACTGACTTTGGTATTGCTATCAGTCAAGACACTCCCGCCGATCAGGTTGATTCGGCGTTTTCTCCCTACTGGGCGCCGCCTGAGCAGCAGCTTAACCGGCCTTTGACGCCCGCTTCTGACGTCTATTCACTAGCTGCCACCACCTACACCATGCTGGCTGGTAGACCTCCGCATGTGGATATGACCCCGGGTGCGCACAATGACCCGGCCTCTATCCTTAAACGCCTGCACCACGGCTCTATCGCCCCCATTGGCCGCAATGACGTGCCCGCCGCGCTAGAGCGGGTGCTGTTTACCGCCATGTCTAAGCGTCCCTCGGATCGTTTTGCTTCGGCGATGGCGTTCGCGCGGGCTTTGCGTCAAATCCAGTCTTCTTTGGGCTTGCCGCTGACCAATATTGATGTGTGGGAGGACCAGCCTGTAATTACTGCTGATGGCAGCGACGACGACGCCACCCGGCTGCGTCCGGTAGTGTCCATTTCTCCCGAAAACACTGGCCGCACCGCCGACACCAACGCCCGTATCAACACTGCCGGTGCCAATAGCTGGGGCGATTCGCTCGGCTCAGGTAGCCACTCGGGCACTTTCTACCCCAACGCCCACCAGTCTCCAGCCGACGCGCGCACTTTTACCGGTAACACTTCGGGGTTTAACCGCAACACAACCCTGGGCTCTGCGGCCAGTCCCGGCGCCAATACCGGTTCTGGCTATGGCACGGGCTATCCGGCCTCGTCAGGCATGACCGGTCCAGGAACTGTCCCGGGTGGCCCCTTCAACCCCCAAAACGGCGCCCCAGCTGCGGCGGGAGCGGGCGCCGTCGGCCCCCAAAGCGGCGGTGTCGGCCAAAACGGCCCGGCCAATAGCGCAAACCAGCCACCTCAGGGCTCACCAGAGGCGCCTGGCTCCACCCTGGCCGCTAGCGCAGCGCAAGACAGCTCCAGCGTATCCTTAAAAACCCTGCTGATCAGCGCCTTAGTAGTGGTATTAATAGGCGTAATAGCTTTTGCGGCCTACCGAGGCCTACAGCGTGGCGGGCTTAACCCCAAACCGGCGGTAACCACCGCAGGCACTGCTGCGCCCATGGATCCGGATGTGAATGGCTATCTTGAGCCTGTCACCAACCTGAAGCTGAGCTACGCTAACGGGCAGGTGGAGGCCACTTGGGACTATGAAGCCACAAACGCCACGTTCCTCTACAGCGTCACTAACTCTGGGGTTCCGCAAAAATCTCAGACTCCGCAAGGCTTGCAGGAAACCGGCGCCCACCGCGCTACGCTAAAGCCAACGCCGCCGCGTACCTGTGTGCAGATAGTCGCGCGTGACAAGGCGGGGCGTGAATCAGACCCAGTCATTGACTGCATCGACACCCCGGCTAGCCAGTAGCTCACTCGCGCCCGGCCCACGCTATCCAATTGCATTAAAGACCTATTAAACGCGTAGACAGGAAGGTAAAACCATGAGCGTAGCGCCCACGCCCGACGACAACGAAACCGGCAAAGATGTCTTGGTAATCGATTTCGCTGGAGAAATTTATCGGGTCGAGCCCACTCAAAGCTTCACGGTGGGTCGTGAAGGCGACCTAGCTTTAAGTGACAACCCCTTCCTGCACCGCAAATTCTTGGTGTTTGAATTCCAAAACGGCCTATGGTGGGTGCATAACCAGGGCTCGCGCCTGGGGGCCACCGTGGCCGATATGGCTGGGGCTTCACGCGCCTGGGTTACCCCCGGGGTGCGCGTGCCTATGGTGTTTGGGCAGATGGCGGTAGTTTTCAGTGCCGGCTCCACCACCTATGAGATCCTGGCGGAAGTACCCTGCCCTTCCTATGAAAACCGTGAGCCGGCACAAGCTGAGGCTGCTGAGGCAGATAGCGATACCGGCCAGGCCACTATGGGCATGGTGGTGCTTACCGAAAGCCAAAAGCTGCTGATTTTGTCTTTGGCTGAGCCGTGGTTGCGTAGGGCTGGTACCGGCACGGTTTCTCTGCCGCGTAACGTCGACGCCGCCGCGCGCCTAGGTTGGGGTATCACCCGTTTCAACCGCAAGCTAGACAATGTCTGCGACAAGCTTGACCGGGCTGGCGTTAAGGGGATGCGTGGCGGGGCTGGCTCCCATGCCTCCCACCGGCGCGTGCAGCTGGTGGAATACGCCCTGTCCTCACGCCTGGTAACCCCTGAAGACCTTCCCCTATTAGATGGTGCCCACGAATGAAACTACGTCTTAACCTACTGCGCGGCGACGGCTCGCATAACCTGCAAATCACCACGGACGCCACCGCGACGGTAGGGGACGTAGCTGCCGCACTGGCTAGTGCCGGACCAAGTGAAGCCGGCCAGGCCATAGATCCGGCCACGGTCTCCATCAACATTATTGACACCGCCGGGCGTGGGCGTGCCCGCGCTCTAACCAGCGACACCTTGCTGGAAGACTCCGGGCTGCACTCGGGCGCTAAAGTCTCCCTAATGCAAAACCCGGCAGACACCAATGTGGCCGGTGAGCACGTGGCCGTATTGTCAGTGGTTTCAGGGCCTGATAGGGGCCGGGTTTTCCCGCTCTATGAGGGCTCCAACCTGGTGGGGCGCGATGACAATGTAGACGTCAGCCTTAGCGACCCGATGGTTTCCAAGCAGCATATGCGGGTGGTAGTAGGCACCGAAGTAGAAGTACGTGACCTGAACTCCTCTAACGGCGTCGTCGTTAATGGCCAGCGGGTGCAGCGCCTAAAGCTGGGGCCCCTAGACAGCGTCAAGATCGGTAAATCTGAGGTGAAGGTGGCCCTGGTGACCACCACCTTAAGCGCCACCGACGCCGCCGGAAGCGCCGGCATTAACTTCATCCGCACCCCGCGCGTGGTGCCACGCACCCCAGCGGTAGAAATCAAGCTGCCTGAGGCCCCCACCCAGCAAAACCCCAACCCGCTGCCTTTTATCGCCATGCTGGCGCCGGCCTTTATGGGTTTGATGATGTATTCGGTGACCCACAACCCCTACTCGCTCATGTTTGTATGCATGAGCCCCATGATGATGGGTGGTATGTGGGTTGACGGCAAGTGGCGGCGCAAACGAGCCCTTAAAGAGCAGCTAGAAGCCTTTGAGGTTGCAATTAAAGAAACCCAAAAACACATTGAGCAGGTATTTGCTAACGAACGCGAAGTACGCAAACAGCAATACCCGCCCATTGAGGCCATTGTGCGCCACGCCGAAATGGGGGGCCCACTGCTGTGGTCGCGCCGCCCTGAGCACCCCGAATTTATGCAGATCCGTATCGGCCTGGGCACAGACCTGCCCGTGGCCCGGATGGAAAAAGATAAGGAAGCTAAAAACGGCCTACCCCAGTGCCTATCCACCATTGCGGCCCTGCGCGCCCAATACGCCATGATCGACGACGTGCCGATTGTGGTTAACCTGCGCCAAGACGGGGCTTTTGGTATTAGCGGGCTGCGTGCAGATATTGACCCGGTGGCGCGCGCGGTAATCGCCCAGCTGGTGTGTATGCACTCGCCCGCTGAGCTGGTGGTGGCCTGCCTAACCGACCCGGCTGGGCGCTCGCGCTGGGACTGGCTTGAATGGCTGCCCCACACTGCCTCGCCTTTCTCGCCGCTAGGGGAGCTGCATTTAGCGGCTGACGCGGCGGTGGGCGCCTCGCTGGTCTCGCACCTGGAAGAAATTATTTTCCAGCGCCTGCAGACCCGCCCACGCCCGCGTGGCCCGCTCAATCCCACAGTTGAAGAAAAAGACGCCCTGCATGTGCCCGACGTGGTGGTGATTGTTGATCAATCCCAGGTGGATCAGGCCCGACTTAACCGTATTGTAGAGAGCGGCCCGGATGTGGGCGTGCACGTGATTTGGGTGGCTGAATCTGCTAGCCAGGTGCCCGCCGCCTGCCGCTCCTACCTGACGGTGTCTGGTGAAGAGTCCACTGTGGGTTTTGTGCGTCGCAGCGTTAACGCCACCAATGTACGCCCCGAAAACCTGGGGCTAAGCCAGGTGCGTGCGCTAGCTAAGCACATGTCGCCCATGGTGGATGCAGGTGTGCCTGTAGATGACGACTCTGACCTGCCGCGTTCGATTAGCTTCATCTCGCTTACCGGCGCTGAATTGGCCGACGACGCCTCCGCTCAGGTGGCCCGTTGGCAAGCTACTAACTCCATCATTGACCGCACCAAGACTGTGCCCATGGACCGGCCCGTCTCCCTCTCCGCCCTGGTAGGGCAGGGGGCCGACGCCCCCTTGGCGTTGGATCTGCGCGTGCACGGTCCCCACGCCCTGGTGGGTGGTACCACCGGTGCCGGTAAGAGTGAATTCCTCCAATCCTGGGTGCTGGGTATGGCCCAGGCGGTTTCACCTGACCGCCTTACCTTCCTGTTTGTGGACTATAAGGGTGGTTCAGCTTTCGCTGCCTGTACCCACCTGCCACACTGTGTGGGTTTGGTGACCGACCTTTCGCCCGCCATGGTGCGCCGTGCCCTGACCTCGCTGGGCGCCGAAATCCACTACCGTGAGCGCCTGCTTAACGAAAAGGGTAAAAAAGACCTGGCTGAGCTGGAAAAATCCGGTGACCCCGAGTGCCCGCCGTCGCTGATTATTGTGGTTGATGAGTTCGCGGCCCTGGCAGGTGAGGTGCCTGAGTTCGTTGACGGCGTCGTCGACGTCGCCCAACGTGGCCGTTCGCTGGGGCTGCACCTAATCATGGCCACCCAGCGCCCCGCCGGCGTCATTAAAGACAACCTGCGCGCTAACACTAACTTGCGTGTGGCGCTGCGTATGGCCGACGAGTCTGACTCCCAAGACGTGCTGGGGGAGAAGATTGCCGCCCACTTCCCGCCGGAAATTCCTGGACGCGGGGCGGCTAAGACCGGGCCGGGGCGTATTACGCCGTTCCAGTCGGCCTACCCGGGGGCGCGTACCAGTGCGCAGGCTACCGGTGCTTCGGTGAGCGTCGATGAGATGACTTTTGGGGCGCTTAACCCCTGGCAGGTGGCTAAGGTGCAAACCAGCGGGCGTAGTATCGATAAGGATATTGACCGCGTGGTGGCCACGGTGGGTCAGGCGGCGCGCATTGCGGGCCTGCCGGTGCCGCGTAAACCATGGCTTGATGAGCTGGCTACCGCCTATGACCTTAACCGTCTGCCGCAGCGGCGCGACACCAAACTGGTGTTGGGTGTGGTGGATGATCCGGTGCATCAAAGCCAGGTGCCCGCTTACTTCCTGCCTGAGAAAGACTCCAATATTTGTTTCTTTGGGGCTGCCGGTAGTGGTAAGTCGACGGCGCTGCGTAGTTTGGCTTTGGCGGCCTCGATTACGCCGCGCTCGGGTGCGGTGGATATTTACGGCATGGACTTTGCCGGGGCCTCTTTGAAGGTGCTGGAGAAGCTGCCCAGTGTGGGCACGATTGTTTCTGGCGATGACTCTGAAGGCGTGGAGCGTTTGCTGCGTAAGCTCAGCTCCATTATTGATGAGCGCACTGACCGGTTTACTGCGGCTAGTGCGGCCACGCTCAGCGACTATCAGCGCATTAGTGGTCATACCAATGATCACCGGATTTTGCTGCTGCTTGATGGTTTGGGGGCGATGCGTAGTGAATATGAGAAGACTGTTTACGGCGCCGCTAACCTGGATATTTTGCAGCGTATTTTGACTGATGGGCGCAGTGTGGGTGTGCACGTGGCGGCTACCTGTGACTGGACTACGCCCTATCGCGGCAATGTTTTGTCTGCTTTCTTGATGAAGGTGGTGCTGCGTCAATCCAATATGGATGACTACATCAACTTTGGTGTGGCCAAGGATGTGCTCAGCCCCGCTAGCCCGCCTGGGCGCGCCATGATTATGGGTGACGGGCGTGAAATGCAGTTGGCGATTATGGGTGACTCTTCTAATGAGATGGCCCAGGCCCAGCTCATTGAGGCTTTCGGTAAGTACCTGAGCCGTCAAGGCCGCATCAAGCCTGAAGCTATCGCTAACCTGCCTACTGAGCTTAGCGAGGCTGATCTGCCTAAGGTTTACCAGGGCTGGCCGGTGTTGGGTATGGCTTCGCAGGATCTGGATCCGGCCACGTTTGTGCCTACCGGGGCCATGATGGTGGCGGGTCCGCCTCAGGCGGCGACGACGTCGGCGCTGCTTTGGTTGGCTGGCTCCCTGAAGCAGTGGGATCCCAAGGTGCGCCGAGTGTTTATTTCTCCGCGCCGCTCGGCTTTGGCCGATGTGGCTGGGCTGTGGGATTTGACCATGGTGGGCGACGAGCAGATCAAGGAAGGCCTGGAGAAAATCAAGGATTACGTTGCCATGCAGGCCCCCGACAACCACCCGCTGCTGGTGTTGGTAGTGGAGCACTACCCCGAAGTTGTGGGCACGCCGGTTGAAAAGGACCTGTTGGCTGCGGTTAAGCAGGCTAAGCGTAGCGGTCACTTGGTGATTGCTGAGGGTGAGACTTCCGGCTGGTCTGGTTACTCGCCGATGCTGGCAGAGATTAAGAATTCGCGTACTGGTTTGCTGATTCAGCCTGATACGGGCGACGGCGAAACCCTGCTGCGCACCCCCACTCCGCGCATCCAGCGTGGGGAAATGGTGCCGGGACGCGGGTACTGGATCAGTGCTGCCAAGGCTGTCAAGGTGCAAATTGTGGCTAGTTAAAGCCCAGATAGTGGCGGTTTTGCAAGCAAAAGCTAGTTAACCCGGGTGGCAGGGGGATTGGTCCCCATTGTTGGGTGTGGCGATAGGTTGCATTATTTTCTTGTCGAAAGGTTCCGGCTTGAAGCGCGGAACTTAGCTACTACATGAAAGGAAATACCATGGCATTCCTAGGTATGGACATTGAGGGCGTACGGGCACTTGCGCAGCAGTTCGGTGAGAAGGCTCAGACCGTCGAGGACGTAATCTCCACCATCTCCGGCCAGGTCCAGTCCGTTGACTGGAAGGGTACCGACGCCGACCAGTTCAAGAGCGAGTGGGAAGGCACCCTGTCCTCCCAGCTGCGCAACGTTGCTGACGCCCTACGTCAGGCTCAGACCACCGCTAACAACAACGCTGACGAGCAGGAGCAGGCTTCTGGTCACTGATCGCAGCAGCCTTGATTGGCTTCTAGCGTGTTAAAAGTGGGGCCGAGGTGCTTTAAGCGCCTCGGCCCCAACTTTCGCTTAAGATTTTTTTAAAAGAGCTTTTCTAACACTACCGTTTGAGGGGTTTCTATGGCGCTTTATGGGGCAGACGTTGAGAGTCTGCGGCAACTGGCACAGACTTTTAACAACAAATCTCAGGTTCTGGATAACGACGTTAACTTGGCTTTAAAGGCTTTGGTTTCTGCTACGGATTGGCAAGGTAGCGACGGCGATAAGTTCAAGGATGACTGGGATAGTGTTTTAGCCCCGCAACTGCGCAATGCGGCGCAGGCCTTGGCGCAAGCTGGCTGGGATCTAAACCGTAACGCTGATGAGCAGGAGCAGGCTTCCGGTGGTGGTGGCGCTGGTGGCGTCGTCGGGAGCAGCTATGGCGGCGGAGGTATAACCGGTTCGAGCAGTAGTTTTGGTGGCGGCGGTGGCAGCGCCGGCGTAACCGGATCAAGTGGCAGTTTTGAGGATGCCGGTATAAGTGGTTCGAGCGGTAGCTTCGCAGATGCCGGCGTAACCGGTTCGAGTGGCAGTTTTGCGGTCAGCGGGATCGGCGCGAGCGGCAAGTTTGGGCAGCAGGGCGTGCATGTTTTTGGTGATGGCGCTAGTCCCATCAATTATCTGCCTGATCTGCCCCAGCTGAGCACCCAATATCCCACCGATTTTGTGGAGATTCCTGAGCGCTCGGTAGAAAGCTAAAACCCTGCTTTTAGTGGATCTGAGTTGAGTCACTAATGGGGTTTTGCTCCCATAGGCTCGCTTAAACAGGGTAATTTGGGTGCAGTTGTTAGTGTGTTGCCTCGGTGACGCGCAGTGAAAATTGTTTAGGAAGGGTTGCTCGTGGCTAGTGTTGGTGCTGATGTTGAGCAGTTACGTGCTTTAGCGCAGTTGTTTGGTGACAAGGCGACTTCACTTGAAGACGTTGTTAGCTCAATTAATGGGCAGCTACACAGCGCTGGCTGGGTGGGTGAGGACGCCGATACGTTCAAGGCTGATTGGGATTCAAACCTGACCGCTTTGGTGCGTAATGTTGTGGACTCTCTGCGTGAGCGCAACACTAACCTTAACCAGCAGGCTGATGAGCAGGAGAAAGCCTCCGCTGTTAATGGCTCTGCGAGTACAGCTGGGGCAGGTTCAGCTGCTAAAGCTGCAAATGGTTCTTCTGGTTCGGATCCTTACAACGGCAAACCGCGCGAGGGTGAAGAGGGACGCGACGCAGACTATGCGCGTCTAGCTCAGGCTGCCTATGAAGAAGGTGACCCTATCCCTGATGGTTGGCGCAAGGTTGATGCTGATGAGCTGAAGAAGCTAGGGATTGACCCGTCTGAGTTAGACACTGCAAACGGTATGCAGGCCACTATCTACCAGAATGCTGATGGTAAGTATGTGCTGGCTTTCCGTGGCACTGAGCCTAGCCGACAACCAGCTTTGGACATTGCCAATGATATTGCGGGTGGTGTCTCTACATCGCCTCAAGTGTTGGATGCAATAAATTTGTCTACTAAATTGGCTAAAGCGGTGGGCCGTGAAAACGTTGATTTTACTGGGCATTCGCTGGGTGGTGAACTGGCCTCAGCTGGCGCATTGGCCACCGGTGGAAAGGCGGTAACCTTTAACGCTGCGGGGCTCTCAGTTACCAGTGAAACGATCGCGCGAGCTAACTGCATAAACAACTTTGGTTTTAATGCGCAGGCCCCCATGGATGGCTCTAATGTTAAAGCCTATTGCTATGCCTACGACCCACTTAATGGGGGGCAAGATTTTGCACATGATTCGGGGCTACTTGGCAAGATGGACTTTATTGCTCCACGTGCATACGGTGAACGCCATATTATTCCTGCCAGTGAAGGCGCAGATCCTCGTGATTTTGGCTATAACCATGAGATGGCACGCCTGTATGGGGCTCTAGACGCTCAGTACGAAAACCCCAGCGCGAACCATATTGCCGCCTCCGGTAGGCCCACCACCACTGTAGCTATTGGAAATGTGGGTACGGGAATCGTTAACGGTATCGGCGAAGTAGGTAACGGTATCGCCAATGGGGTCAATGACGTAGGCTCTGGCTTTAACGACGCCGGGCAGCACTTTAACTCCGGTCTTGACCGCGCCGGCCAAGCCTGGAACCGTGGCGACTATGTAGGTGCCGCCACGGAAACCGCTGCAGGTACTGCACAAGCTGTGGGTGACGTTGCGGTTGGTGCGGTTAAGGGCGCCGGCGATGTGGTGGTTGGTACGGTCAAGGGCGCCGGGGAAGCTATACACGGATTCAAGAAAGCTATTCTTGGCGGCGAGTAGGCGCAAGAAAGTTAGCAACCCTACTTTCAAAGTGCTCTTGGCCTGGGGACTAGTGGGGTTTTGTCCCCATAGGGCTACCTAACACTAACAGGGTAATTTGAGGGCAGATGTAAGTGCGCTGTGGCAACAGTGCATCGTGAATTTGTTTAGGAAGGGTTGCTCATGGCTAGTGTTGGTGCTGATGTTGAGCAGTTACGTGCTTTAGCGCAGTTGTTTGGTGACAAGGCGACTTCACTTGAAGACGTTGTTAACTCGATTAATGGGCAGCTACACAGCGCTGGCTGGGTAGGTGAAGACGCTGATGCGTTCAAGTCTGACTGGGATTCCAACTTAACTGTGTTGGTGCGTAATGTGGTGGACTCTCTGCGTGAGCGTAACACCAGTTTGAACCAGCAGGCTGATGAGCAGGAGAAAGCTTCTGCAGTTAATGGCTCAATTAGTGGTGCTAAAGGTGTAGGTTCGATAGCTAAAACTGGAAGTGGTGGCTCTGGCTCGGATCCTTACAATGGCAAGCCGCGTGAGGGTGAAGCTGGGCGTGATGCGGATTATGCGCGTCTGGCTCAGGCTGCCTATGAAACTGGCGATCCGATCCCTGATGGTTGGCGCAAGGTTGATGCTGAGGAGCTGAAGAAGCTAGGGATTGACCCGTTTGATTTAAACCCTGGAAACGGTATGCAGGCTAGCGTTTACCAGAATGCTGATGGTAAGTATGTGGTGGCTTTCCGTGGCACTGAGCTCGGCTTTACTCTTGAGGGAGTTAAAGATGTTGGCAGTGACCTTATGGGCGGCACTAATGGAAACCTTGGGCTAGCTTCACCTCAAGTGCAGAGTGCTATAGACCTGTCTACCAAAGTAGCTAAGGCAGTAGGTCCTGAAAATGTTGACTTTACTGGCCACTCGCTGGGTGGTGAACTAGCTTCAGTTGCGGCCATAGCAACTGGCGGACAAGCGGTAACCTTCAATGCTGCAGGGGTATCATTTACCAGTGAGGCACTTGCACGAGGTAACTGTATGAATAACTTTGGGACGCAGTCACCCTCGGATGGCTCTAACGTTAAGGCCTACAGCTATGCACTAGACCCGTTGAATAATGTTCAAGATGGTCTGAATGGCTCATTACCTGTTGAGCTTATTGCGCCGCGTGCATACGGGGAGCGTCATATTATTCCTGCCAGTGAAGGTGCAAGCCCCTTTGATGGTATTGGCTATAACCACAGTGTGGAACGTATGTATGGGCGGCTAGATGCTCAATACGAAAACCCCAGCGTGAACCATATCGCTGTCTCCGGTAGGCCCACCACCACTGTAGCTCTCGGATATGTGGCTGATGGCTACGCTAATGGCCTTGGCGAAGTAGGTAATGGTTACGTCAATGCTGGCTCAGATATAACTTCTGGGGCTAATGACGCCGCTCAACACCTTACTACTAGTGGTATGCGAGTTGCTGGTGCCTGGAACCAAGGCGACTATGTAGGTGTGGTCACAGAAGGTATTGCGGGCACTGCGCAAGCTGCGGGTGACGTTGCTGCTGGTGTAGCTAAAGGCGCTGGTGACGTGCTAGCTGGTACGGCTAGAGGTTACGGGGAATTAGCACACGGAGTTAAGAGGGCTGTCGTTGGTGGCGAGTAGGCTTAGCTGCCGGTTATTGAGGCTTTGACGCGCAGGTAGGCGCGCAAAACATGGAGGATTACTCATGAAAGTTAGTTACATTGTCCCGGGCAACTGGGCTGATATTGATCTGAACGGCGATCTAGTTGAGCAGACCCGTCAGGTTGGTGACCGCTTCATGACCTACCTGGGGCAAAGCGGTAAGACGGAGCAGGTACGCGACCTAATCGACCGTCAATTCCGCTCCCAGGCTGAGGCCCTCAAGCAGGCGGGCGCCACCAACTTCCTGGTGGAAGTTGAGCCTACCGCAGGGGTGCTCACCGGTGCCTCCATGTTCGTGGTGCCGCTACCGCTCACCGACGACGTCGCCCCCATGGACGCCATGCTCGCCATCGGCCGCGACAACGGCCAAGCCGAGGTGATCGAGGACGGACACAGTGTCGTCATGCGCACCATGTCCCTACGTGACGGCGAGGACCTACTGCGCTCCACTGCTGAGGCCGTAAACCAGGAGCTCAACGTGCAGCTGCCCGAGGTGCCGCAGGTGGTATCGCGGCAGATCACCTACTTCCTGGCCAACCCCGACGTCACCGAAGCGATCGTGACCCTAACCGGTTACATCAACCTGCCCTCAAGCCCCGAGCACGACCAGCTGGCCACCTCGCTGCTGCACCTGTACGACGCCGTCGCCCGCAGCCTGAGGATGCAACCATGAACTGGAGCGCCCAAACTGACGGCAACTGGGTTTATGTAGAGCCCGGCTGGGTGGACCAGCTCCAGGCCGCCCCCGTCTATGCCGATGCTGGGGTACAGCAGGCGTTTATGGAGATGGTGGCCCGTATTGACCGTCTGCCTGCCGACGAGGAGGCCTTCGCGCGTTTCCTGTACCTGCCCTCGCAGCTGCTGGCGCCGGCTGTACTGGATCTGTACGCCTACCCGTCTAAAGGTGATGAAGCCCAGGCCTTGACTGAGCTGATCACCGTGGGGGAGGGGCAGCAGGGGCCAGTTCGGGCTGAGGAGCATAAACTGGCTAGCGGGAAGGTGGTTTACCGCTCGCTGGGGGCGTTTTCTGATGGCGACGACGTCGGTCACCACAGCCTGCGCCTAACTGGTTTCTACGCTTGGCGCCAGCACGGCAATGACCTGTGTGCGCGGGTGCTGTTTACTAGCTCAGCGCAGGTGGCCGAGGTGATGGGGGCACTGGAAGCTTTGGTGGATAACTTAGAGTTGGAAGTTTCTGAATTGGAGGCGGCGCAATCAATGTTTGCGGCCTTCCCCAGCCAGCTTGGGTAAAAAGCTTGCAAAAGCTATGCATAATTGTGCGACTGCGGTAATTTAATTACGGCGGTCGCACTTGCTTATACATTCGAATACAGGCAATGTCCATGAAATGCCAGGCAAATGCCTAGAAACTTTTCAGTGAACTGTAATAGAACCGTGATTGAATTTTCAGCCAATGGAGGCGTTTCTGAAGTAATATTGCTATACGTCGGTTTTAACTAGCAAGAATTAAATTTTTTAGAATTTAGCAAGCTTTAAACTCTGTATTACTGTTACGTTCCATAGTTGGTTTTATCTAATCCGCAGTAGTGTGTGCGTCAAGGTGCTGCCGTGATAGCGCTGCAATACTGCCTGGGTTATGTCGCGCTAGTATCGTATTAGCACGCAGTTTGGAGGGAAGCTGGTGGCTAATCTATATGTGCCATCTCGGCAATCTGAGCGCTATAGCATCGCTATCATTGGTGACTGCGAAGTATTACGTTTAGGTCTGTACGCGGCCTTAGCTAAAGTGGCGCAAACTAATCAGATTATTTATCTCAACGATATTGCGCAGCTAGGTTTAAATCAGCGTCGCATAAATGTGGCGGTCGTTGATTTAGATGCGCAGCGCACCAATAAAGTTATTGAGCAAGTAGAACAGCTTGCAAAAGCTAAAGTGCCAGTAGTGGCATATCAAAGCTCAGAGCAGCCCTATTTACTGCGTAGCGTATGTGAATTAGGCGTGCAGGCCGTGCTTACTCGGTGTGTGTCGGGCTCTGAGCTGCGTCGCGCGGTGCTGGAAGTGGCCACTGGCAGGCGCTTAAGCCCGGTTTCGTGGGTGCAGGTGCGCCCCTACATCGACTATGTCATCACCGATAACCTGCAGGGACGCCGCCGTGACGTGCTGCTTTCCTATGCGCAGGGACACACTGCCAAGGAAACTTCTAACGCACTGGGCCTGACCGTGGCCACAGTGAATAGGTATACATCGCTAGGGCGTCAAACCTGCGCCAACAACGGCATGGAAGAAACCAGCCGCCCGGCTCTGCTAACCCAGGCCCAGCGCGAAGGTCTACTGTGCTAAACACCTAAACATTAGGCAAACTACTAGCAAAGCAATAAAGAAGCTTTGCATATGTAGTAAAGAAACCAAAGTGTAAGTGGGGGGTCGAAGCAAAGCTTCGACCCCCCACTTGTGCCTTAATTAATGACACTGGTCAGCTCAGGCGCGGCGGCGTGAGCGCAACATAAAGGCGCCAACGCCGATCAATGCCAGCGCAGCCAGGCCCACCATGCTGCTTGCACCAGTCTTAGCCAGGCTCGGGCGGCCGCCCTCAGCCTGGTTAGCGGAGCCCTTGGGTTGCAGCGGAGCACCAGTGACCTTACCCGGCAGCGGGGTAATGGTTACCGGCGCAGTTGCTGAGGCGCTGGGCTTAGCCGGGCTAGTAGGAGCCGGTGAGGCTGGGGCGCTCGGCTTAGCGGTGGGGCTAGCTGGGGTAGTGGGTGCAGCCGTGGGGCTAGCCGGAGCGGTGGGCACCGGAGCCGCAGTTGGCGCAGCCGTGGGGCTGCTAGTGGGCGCGGGCACCGGGGTGGTCGGCGTCGGGGTAGCCCCCTTGCGGGCAATGCGGAAGATCTGGTTGTTGCTGGCGGCCTTATCCACTACATTCACGCTGCCGTCAGGGTTAACCGACAGGTGGTTGGGGTTAGTGCCAGTGGGCAAAATAGCCTCAACCTTCAAGCTGGAAGCGTTAATTACGCTAACTGTGCCGGCGGTGCGGTTACCCACGTAGACATAGCCGTTAGAGTAGACAGCGCCCAGGGACTGGCTGCCAGTAGGAATATCGGTAATAACCTTGCCAGTGCCCAGGTCTAGAACCACCGCATTGTTAGAGCTCTGGCTGGCCACAAACAAACGGTTGTTGGCCGGGTCGTAGGCCACGCCCGAGGCGCCATTAGCGCCAGGCAGGTCATAGCTGGTGACCTGGTTGGAGTTCTTGGTGTCAATCACGTAGGCCTTGTTCAGGTTCATATCTACCGTGAACAGGCGACCACTGGCGCTATCCACATCAAAGTCCATCGGCACTGCACCTTCGGGCAAGTCAATGGTGGTGGGAGCGGCATCAAGCTGCTTAGCGTTGAAAACCTTAATGCCGCCGCCCTTGCCACGAGCAGCTTCAGTTACGTAGACACTGTCACCAATTACTCGCATAGCGCGGGCGTGGGTGACGGCGTTAGCCGGGTACTGCTTAACCAGCGACAGGTCAGACTGCTTGTAAACAGCCACCGTGTTTTGGCGGGTGTTGCTAACCCACACGTAACCGTTAGCGTCGTCCACGGCCACGCCGTAAACCCCGTTAACACCCTTACCATCTGCGGCTGCGGCAGGAGTGATCTGCTTGTCGATCACAAACTTGCCAGAGGCGTCATAGTGGCCCTTAACCAGGGTGGATTCCTTAATCGGGGGGCGGCCTACGGAGGCGGTAATGAACACCTCGCCCTTAGAGTTGGCGGTGCTTTGGTAGTTGCCGTTAGGCACCGTGGTGCTGGTGACCTGGTAGGCCTCAGTGTTTAGCGGGGTGGCTGAAGGGGTGGTGACAGCGGCGGTGGCCTGGGTGGTTTCCTTACCATTAATTACGTAGGTGACGTTGATGGGCTCGCCCACCTTGGTGGAGGCAGGGATCTGCAGGTCCTTAATGGTGACCTGGTTGCCGCTGGTGACGGTTACAGGGGAGGCCAGCCAGTTGGCACCGTCTACGCCCACGCCCTTAACGACGGCGCCGGTGGGCAGGTTCGAAATGGTGCCTTCTACCTTGGAGCCTACTGCGCCAGTGCCGAAGGAAGCGCCTACCCCAACCTCTACCTGGGCGGTGGCCTTTTCACCGGTGGAGCTAGTGAAAACTAGCTCGTGGCTACCAGCCAGGGCCTTGCCGGCGGCAATAGAAACCGAGCCAGAAACAGTGCCGTCAGCTTCAACCTTGACAGAGCTAACTGCCGGGCCACGTCCAGCAGCAAAACCAGCCGGCTGACCATCAACAGTTACTGAAATGGTAGAGCCGGCACTGAAAGCCTTGGCTGAGAAGGGTACAGAAACTGCGCCATTGGTGGCTACGGAAGCCTTAGTAGCCTCCACAGTGGGGCTGGTGGCTACCGGAGCCTTGGAGTCAACCTTGAACTTAACGGTTACAGCCACGCGCGGCTTAGGGTCAGAGCCTAGTGAGCCGCCCAGCAGGCTGATGGTGTGCTCGCCGTCGGCCAGGTTAGGCAGGTTTACCTTGGCTGAGAAGGAGCCGTCAGCGTTGGGTACGCCCGAAATCGCAATATAGCCGGGGGTTACAGTTACTCCTTCAGGCTGGTTTTGTGGCCAAGCCACAGCACCGCCGTCGAGCTTGAGAGCAATGGCTGCGTCGGCTGCACGCGGGGCAAAGTCGGTGCCGTTAATGGTGATGGTGGCGCCAGGACGTACCACATTAGGGGTGACGGTTACCTGGTTGGTGTAGTTTTGCTCGGCGCTGGCCACGCTTAGCGTGGGGGTAGGGGCGCTGGTGGCGCTAGCGACGGCGCCTGCCGGCATGGCGGCCATGGCTAGTACTGCTAGGGCTGAGAGTGTGCGTGAGCTGGCGCGCGATGCAATGGAGAAATGTGCCATGCGTGCTCCTTATGCGGTTTAGGGGCTTGCAGTAGCCCGGTCAATTGTTTGCTCAAAGAAGGGATTATGTTAGGACCCCCTAAGTGAGGCTAGGCTAATAAAAACCTTTGAGGCAAGTATGAAAATTGCAAAAAACTGCGCGAATAGTGCTAATTGTGACGTAAAACTCTATTTTTACTGCGTAAAGTCGTGAAAAATATCTATGGTTGAGCTTACCTTTACTAAGGCTTAGCTACCTGACAAAATTCAGCTGACGCCAGTCGGTAACTACTCAGTGAGGCAAAAATGAAAGAACTATCGCGCCGTTCCATCCTGACCGCCGTGGGCTTAGGGGGAGCTGCTGCCCTTAGCGGCTGCGGGCTAGCCAATTCTTCACGCCCGGCAGCTACCGCCACTGCCACCAGCCGCAGCGTAAAAAACGTGGACGGGTCTGTAGTTAACGTGCCCACCAACCCCAAACGGGTAGTAACCCTGTCAGAACCAACCACCGACGCTATATTTGCGCTGGGACTCAAACCGATCGGCGTCGTCGCCGGCCGGGGCCAAAAAACCGTACCTAACTACCTAAGCGAAAAAGCGAAAAACATCCCGATCCTAGGGGCCATTGGCCAACCCAACTTTGAGGCAATCGGCGCCCAAAAACCCGACCTGATTCTGGTAGACGGTACCGGGCTAAACAACAACGCCAAAGCCCTGGCCACCTTGCGGGCCATCGCCCCCACCGTATACACCGGCAATGCTGGCGGCGACTGGCGGCGCAACTTCACCAATATCGCCGCTGCCCTAAACCAGGAGCAAAAAGGCAAGCAGGTACTGGCCGCCTACGACAAGCGGATCAAAGAAATGGCTAGCGCCCTGGCGCCCAAATACTCCGGTAAAACCTTCTCCATCATCCGCTGGCAGGGCACCGCAGCATCGCTGATTCTCAAAGAACTGCCCGCCGGCGTGGCCCTAAACGATCTAGGGTTAAAACGCCCAGCCAGCCAAGACCGCAAAGGACACGGACACAGCGAACCGGTTTCCCTAGAGAACATCTCCCAGATTGATGCCGACTACATGTTCTTTGGCTTCCTTGGTGGCTCCTCAGTGTCCAACCCCAAGGCTGGCGGCAGTGCCGACACCTCCGCTTCCTCCAAAGCCTTACAGCAGGCCGCGCAGGTGCCCGGGTTTGCAGAGCTAGAGGCCTATAAAGCTGGGCATGTCTACCCGGTTGACGGCTCCGTTTGGACTTCTACCGGCTCAGCGATTTTGATGAACTCCATTCTCGACGACGTCAAGCGCTACCTGCTCAGCTAGACACAGGTGCCTTTAAAAACGGGCATGCGCCTTAACAACTGCGGCCCACAGAAGAAATAGACTCATGAAACTACGTAAATTTACGCTCCCCCTGGCGCTACTAGCACTAGGTTTTGGCACTATGCCGGCCTTCGCCTACCCGGTAGCCCAAACTGCTGGGGTAGCAGGCTCAGCTGCCAGGTATGTGTCTGCCCAAGGTGCCAAGGCAGCCGCCCAGGGCTCTGGGCATGTGAGCGCCCAGGGGGCTAGCTACATGGCCGGCCAGGCCTCTGCGGCTGGCTCTATCCCCACCAATACCGCTGGTGAGGGTACCTTAACTGTGGAGCCGCAAACGGTTAAATCCGGCTCAGTTATCACCGTCAAAGGCACCGGCTTTGCACCCCGCGCCGAGGGCGGGTTTGTGGCCCTCAAACTAGACGATGGCAAGGGCGCAGATTCCAAGCTGCCCGCCCAGGATTCTGGCCTGGAGCTAAGCGCAGATCAAACCTCTATTACTGTGCCCACCACCGGCGGTGACTTCAGCGTGCAGGTAAACCTGCCGCAATTTACCACCCAAGGCACCCACTGGATTCGTCTGCTTGGTGGCAATGATGGCTCTGAGCGGGTATCTAAAGTGGCCGGGTTTGAGGTTAACGACGCCGTCGAGCCTACCCCTGAGCCCGCCCCTAGCCCGCAGCCCACCAGTGAACCTACTGCGCAGCCCAGCCCGCAGCCCACTGCGCAGCCAGTCCCGGAGCCTACCAGCGAGCCCAGCCCGGCCCCCACTACCCAGCCCACTGTTGCGCCGGAGCCCACCAGTGAGCCCAGCCCGGCACCCAGCGTGAGCCCCACCGCCGTGCCCACCCCGGCGCCGTCGTCGAGCCCGCAGCCAAGCACTGCCCCCACTGCTAGCCCGCAAAAATGCCAGGCCAGCGCCACAGCCCACCTGGTTTACCCGGCAGGCCAAACTAAAGACGCCACCACCGGGCCGCGCTACAACTACGGCGACAAACTCATTTTGGCTGGTAGCGGTTGGTGCCACCCCACTCAAGGCGGCTCAAAAATCGCCGTTAAACTTGACGAAGGCGGCTACTCCCACCGCGCCGGTGAAACCGTGGCCCCCAACGCCACCATTTGGGCCATTTTTGAAGCCGACGCTAACGGTAACTTCCAGGTAGAAATCCCCCTACCCACCGCCGGCGAAACCAAAGGCGGCACCAGCCCCGCCTTCAAAACCGGCGCTCACAGCCTGCGTCTACTAAGCGGATCCATCAAAGCCGGCGACAAAGGCCGCACCCTACTGGTCAAGCCCTTCACCGTAGGCGACTACACCCCCAGCGGCGTGCCCGCACCCATCAGCCCCAGTGAGGATCTAAACGCCGCCAACTCTGGCTCAATGCAAGCCTCCCTGAGCGCTGCGGCCATTAACGTGAAACTACCACAAGCCAAAGTCGGCAGCTGGGTGTACCTATCCACCTACCTGCCTGACGGCTCGCGGCGTATCCCCTGGCAAGGCCAGTGGTACCAAGTGGGCTTAGACCACGGCGTAAGCCTGGAGCGGCCAGCGGATCTGCCCGGCGGCAAAGTGACCCTGGTGGCCCAAAACCCAACCGGCACAGTGATCGGCTGGAGCAGCCTGCAACTGCCGGCCAAAATCAAAATTATTTCCCCCGCCCATCACGGCGTAGCCCAAACAGGCACAGCGCTAACTGGTCAGCGGGCCGTCACTCAGCGAACAGTCACCCAGCTAAACCCATTTACCACCAGCTTTAGCCGCGCCAACACCACCAGGCTAGGCGCAGTTAGCACACGCCGTGGCTATGCGGCAGTGAGCCTGCGCCCCGCAGCCCGCGCCCTAGCCAACACGCAAGCCAAGGCTCTTAAACCCATGCCCGCCGCCATGCCCAACTCGGTGGCGCGCGATCTAAAAGCGCTAGCCAAGAGTCCCACTCAGGGCTTTAAAGTCGCCGCTAAAGGCAAAGAAATCACGGTAAGCGTGCCCGCCAGCATCGAAACTGGACAGTGGCTATTTATGTACCTCTACGACCCGGCCACCCCGGTGGGTTGGGTGCAGGTTGACGACACCCACCAGATCAAGCTGGAAATCAGTGGCTTAAGCGGCGGCAACTATGCGCTCGCGGCCATTGGTGAAGACGGCAAGCAGCTGGGTTGGTCCAGTTTCGTGCTGGCTGGGGGCGCCCCGGCTGCGGCTGAGGCGGCCCCCGCGCAAAACGTCAGTCAAGTAGTGGTGCTTAAACGCGCCCAAAAGGCTGGCTGGCTCAGCCCCGACGACGTCTGGCTGCTAGCTGCCGCCGGAGTCATTTTGGCTTCCAGCGCCACTGTGGCCCTGCTGCTGCGCCGCAAAGCCTAACGCCTCGAATTTAAGGAAAGTAAATGCGTAGAGTGACCAAGGTTTTTAAGACCCTAGCCAGTGCTGTCATGGTTTCTGGCGCCGCCCTGGCCCTGGTGCTGCCTAGCGCTGCAGCTTTGCCGCCAGGGGGTGCAGACGACTCCACTGAAGGTACCAGCTCAACTGTCACCGGCTCGGTGGAGGCGGGCGGTACCCTCAGCTTCAGCCTTAGCGGCTTTCCTGCTGGTGAGACGGTAAGCATCAAAATTGACGACGGCGCCCTGGATGGCTCAGACAATTCAGTAAGCGGCACCGGCGTGGTGCATCAGCAAAAAATTGGTGCCAACGGCTCAGTTTCTGGCTCGTTTGTGCTGCCCAGCTATGTTAAGCCCGGCACTCACTGGCTACGCTTCCTGGCCAGCCAAGAAATCCCTGAATCTCAAGGTGGGGGCACTAAAGGTTTCAGTAACCGCTCCCCGCAATTTACCGTAACCGGCTCAGCCAGTGACTCTGGTGATCAGGGAGGCGCAGGGGGTGTAGCCGCTGGCTCTGGCAGTGGCGCTTCTGGCGCTGGTGGCTCTAGCAACGCTGGCGGCGCTGGCGGCGGCTCTGGCTCTGGCAGTGATTCAGGGGCGGGCGCTAATGGTGGGGTTGGCGCAGCAGGCGTTGCTGGTAGCCAGGCCACTGCCAGCGCGGGCGCCTCGGCTAAGCCCACCTCAGGGACCTTGAAGGTGACCGCCCCACCTAGCGCTAAAAAGAAGGCCCAGCCGGCGGCCACCACCGTGACCACTATTGTGGCCATGGAACAGAGCCCTAAATCAGCTTTCCCGGTGCTCGGCGTTAGCGTATTTAGTGCTGCGCTGCTTATTGGTGCGGTTGCTATCGGCGCGGTGCTGCTGCGTAACCGCCGTCGAGCTGGCGCTGCTGGGGCAGGCCTTGCTGGCGCTGCTGCTGCCGGGGCTGGCGCTGCTGGGGCAGGCCTTGCTGGGGCTGGGGCTGGCGCTGCTGGGGCAGGCGCCGGAAAGTCAGCCGGAGCGGGCGGCGTCGGCAATTCCCAGGGGCCTGCAGCCTAAAGATGCGCCTAGCTAAACCAATATTTTTTACGCTGGCGCTGCTAGCCTTGGCCGGGGCCATAGTTTTGAGCCTATTTGTGGGTTCTAAAGTTTTGGACCCGACCTTGGTGTGGCAGGTTTTGCGGCTCGGGCCAGACACTGTCAACTTACCGGCCCAGGGTGTGCAGTCGGAGCAACATTCGCAGCTAGCTAGCGCCGCCACGGTGGTGTGGCAGCTGCGAGTGCCACGCACCTTAATTGGCCTTAGCGTGGGGGCGGCGCTGGGCCTGGCCGGGGCGCTGATGCAGTGCCTTACCCGCAACCCTTTGGCTGATCCGGGCATTTTGGGGGTTAACTCGGGTGCGGCTTTGGCGGTGGTGCTCAGTGTGGCCCTGTTTGGCTTAAGTGGCGTTAACACCTATATGTGGGCGGCTTTTGTGGGGGCGGGCGCAGCGGCGGTGGCCGTATATCTGCTGGGCGCCACTGGGCGAGCCGGGGCTAACCCGGTGCGTTTAGCTTTGGCGGGAGTAGCGGTTTCAGCGGCCCTGGGCGCACTTACCCAAACGGTTATTTTGGCTGATCAGGATGCTTTTAACGAGTTTCGCTATTGGGTGGCTGGTTCGCTAGAAGGGCGCGGCGTGGATATTGCTATGGCGACGACGCCGCTAATCGCCTTGGGGGCGGCGCTGGGCTTGGTACTTTCACCTAGCCTGAACGCACTGGCCCTGGGGGAGGAGGCTGCTAAAGGTTTAGGGGTGCGGGTGGAGGCTACCCGCACACTTACCGCCCTGGCAGTGACACTGTTAGCTGGCGCGGCTACGGCCGCCGCTGGACCAATTTCTTTTGTGGGCTTAGCTGTTCCGGTGGCGGCGCGTGCAGCGCTTGGCCCGGATCAGCGCTGGGTGGCTTTCGCTAGCCTGCTACTGGGGCCGGTGTGGGTGCTGGGCGCTGATGTTTTAGCTCGCGTAATTATTGCCCCCCAAGAGCTGCAAGTTGGGGTGGTGGCGGCTTTGGCCGGTGCTCCCTGCTTTATTGCCATGGTGCGCACTAAAAAGGTGGCGGCGCTATGAAAAACCTAAACCAGAGCAGGCTTCCGGCGCAGCAGCCACCGGCTGCAAACCAGCCTGTACCGGCCAAACTAGGCAAAGCAGCGGCTCAAGTGGAGCTCGAATCAGCGGCCCCGGCGGCACCCCTAGCGATTGGCAAAGCGGCCCAAGCTGCCCTCAAATCGCGCCGGCACATCCTGTTGCGCCTGGGCCCCTACCGGCTGCTGCTGGGTAGGCGTTCACTGGTGGTGGCTTTAGCGCTGCTGGTGGTTTTAACCGTGGTGGCGGTAGCCAGCGTAAGTACCGGCGCCTACCCAGTTAGCCCAGCCCAGGTCAGTGCCGCCATCTTTGGCTACGGGCAGGAAGATAGCTACGCGCGTTACTTTGTAACCCAAGTGCGGGCCCCACGAATTGCCACCGCCATGTTGGTTGGAGCGGCCTTGGGCCTGTCCGGTGCCCTGTTCCAGGCAGTGTCAGGTAACCCCCTGGGTAGCCCCGACATTATTGGTTTCACCACCGGCTCTGCCACCGGTGCTCTGGTAGCCATCATTTTGGTGGGGGCCTCCCCGCTAGGGGTGTCGTTGGGAGCCATTGCGGGCGGCGTCGGTGCTGCGACCCTGGTATACCTACTGGCCTGGAAAAACGGCGTCACTGGCAACCGCCTGGTGCTGGTGGGTATAGGCCTGGCCGCCGTAGAACACGCTCTTAACGAGCTGCTGATCGTGCGTGCCCCACTAGCTAATGCCCAGCAGGCCGCCCAATGGCAGGCGGGCAGTCTTAACGACGCTAATTGGGCTTGGCTAGCTTGGCTGGCCTTAGCCCTGGCGGCGCTAATCCCAGCACTGGCCTGTCTGACGCGGCCCCTGAGCACCCTGGCTTTAGGCGATGAGCTCGCCCATGGTCTGGGCACGCGCGTGCAAGCTACCCGTTCAGGGGCCTTGGCGGTGGGGGTGACCCTGGTGGCTTTGGCGACGGCGGTAACCGGCCCGATTGCTTTCGTGGCGTTGGCAGCCCCGCACTTGGCGCGCCGAGCTAGCGGCGCGGCGGGCGTGAATCTGACCAACAGCGGCCTGATGGGGGCCACTTTGGTGGTGGTGGCTGATTTTGTGGCCCAGCGCGCCCTAGCCCCCACCCAACTAGCGGTAGGGGTGGTGACGGCCACGTTAGGCGGGCTGTATTTGGTGTTGTTCTTGGTGTTGCAGTGGAGGAAAGGCATATGAGCGGGCAGGTCACTTTGGCTGGTAAAGGCCTGGTGGTGGGTTATGGGGGCGCTCCGGTGCTCGACGGCGTCGATTTCGCGGTCCCCAGCGGCCAGTTCACCGTGATTGTGGGCCCTAACGCCTGCGGTAAATCCACCCTGCTTAAAACCCTATCTCGCGTGCTGCGTCCCAGCAGTGGCCAGGTGGAGCTGGGTGGGCGTCCAATCAGCTCCTATAGCCCCAAACAGGTGGCCAGGCAGGTGGCTTTGCTACCCCAGTCGCCCCAGGCCCCTGAAGGGATCAGTGTGGCTGACCTGGTGGCGCGCGGGCGCCACCCGCACCAAAGCCTGCTGCGTCAATGGTCCCCAGCCGATGAACGCGCCGTGCAAGACGCCCTAGAGCACGCCGGGGTGGCTAGCCTAGCTAGCCGCCGGGTTGAGGAACTCTCCGGTGGACAGCGTCAACGCGTATGGATCGCCATGGCCTTAGCCCAAGACACGCCCGTGCTGCTGCTAGATGAACCCACCACCTACCTAGACATCAGCCACCAGGTTGAGGTTTTAGAGCTAGCCGCCGCCTTGCAGCGCCAAGGCCGCACAGTGGTAGCCGTGCTGCATGAGCTAGCCCTGGCTTTCCGCTACGCCACCCACCTTGTGGTGATGCACCAAGGCGCCATCGTGGCCCAGGGTAGCCCGCGTGAAATAGTCACCGAACAGCTGATTGAAAAAGTATTTGACCTACCCTGTCAGCTTTTACATGATCCCCAAACCGGCACCCCACTAGTACTGCCGCGCCCCAGAAAGCAGGCCCTATGACGGCGTCGACCAGGCCCACCCCACCAAAGCTACCGCGCCCCCAGCGCGCCCCGCTGGCAACCAGCCCCACCCTGGCCGCTATGCACCAGCGCCTACTTGAGCGCCCGCAACTGGCCAGCCAGCTGCAAGCACAGCTGTGGCAGCAGGTAACTTCCACGCCTCTGCTGGAGGCGGACCCCACCCAGGAAGGCAAATACCTGGTTACTTTTCTGTGGCGCGGCGTGGCACAACGCGTGTTGCTGTTCGTTAACCGGCTTACGGACGAGAAAAACCTAGCCGACTCCTATATGCGGCGCCTGCCTGGTACGGATACTTGGTACCTGACCTACCGCATGGATGCTGATTGGCGCGCCTCCTACTGCTTCCTGTCGGCCCCTGCTGCTGCCCAGGCGCCCTGGCTACAGGGCAGTCAGGTGCGCTTGCGTCAGGCTCTAGATGGCGGCCTGCCTGACCCCCACAACCCGGTCACCTGCACTAATCGGCGTGGTTTTGTGCAGTCTGTGGTGTCGCTGCCCCTGGCGCCGGCCTGGCCGCTAGGGGAATGGCCTGTCTTTAGTGACGCCGCCGCCGGCGCGGGCAGATTCGATGGTGGCGGACTTGGCGCGGGCAGGGGTGACGCCGGCGCGGGCAGCTTAGATGCGGGCAGGCTCGACGCCGTCGCCGACTTAGACACCCTGGGGCGCCAAATTTGGGTTTACACCCCCGCCCCGATTAACCGCACCCAAAGTTACCCGGTGCTACTGGTACTTGACGGCGAAGTCTGGCTTAAACGCCACCACCTGCACTTGGCCCTAGCACAGCTCATGGAGGCAGGGCTGATCGCCCCGGCCTATATCGTGTTCATTGATTCAGGTGGCACCGAGCAACGCTGGCAGGAGTTGGGGGAGAGCGATTTTGGCCGCTATTTAAGTGGGCCGTTACTTAACTGGCTCAAAACCCACTATGCCATTAGCCCTAACCCTGCTGAGCGGGTAGTTATTGGACAGAGTCTAGGGGCGTTAACCGTGCTGCGCACCCTAGTGGCTTACCCGCAGTTAATCGGGGCGGGCATAAGCCAGTCGGCATCACTGTGGCAAGACGTGCTCTTTAACGAGCTAAACGCACTAGATGCCAGGCAAGCGCCCCTAGCTGGCACCCGGGCTTGGATAGAGGTAGGCAGTCAAGAATGGATTTTGGCGCCCCTGCAACCCAAAGCAGTCCACCAGCTACGTCAGGCCGGGATGCAGGTTAAAGACATGGTTTACAACGGTGGACACGACTATGCCTGCTGGCGCATCAACCTAGCCAGTGCGCTAATGCAGCTACTGCCCGGGCCAAATGCCCTGCCGCCCTTAAGCGCCTTAGAGGCTGCTGAAGCCAGCGGCCAGGCCAAATGATTTTTAAAAATGCGGCAGATAGAAATCCAACCAGCCCGAACAGGCGGCAAAAGTGTATAAACACACCGCCAGCAGCATTAGCAGCGAGTAAGGGGCAATCTTACGCAGCACAGTGGCCTCAATACCCGGCGCCTCAACCGCTGTGGCTGCCACCGCCAAGTTTTGGGGCGAAACCAGCTTGCCGATACCCCCAGCCACGGTGTTAGAAGCGAGCAAAGTGGCGGTGTCGGTGCCAACCGCGTGGGCGGCGCTAGCCTCCATAGAGCCAAACAAAGCCCCAGAACTGGTAGTAGAGCCACCCACGGCAGTGCCCAGCCAACCCAAAATCGGGGCAAACAGGGTGAAAGCATGGCCAGTTGAAGCCAGCGCCGCGCCAATAGCGGTGGTTTGCCCCGAAAAGTTCATCACATAAGCCAAAGCCATCACGGCCGCAATAGTTAGCAGCGTGTAACGCAAACCAGAAATGGTGTGCCACAGTGCCACCAGGGAACGCAAAACCGGCAACGCAAAGCGGGTTTTGCGGCCATACCAGGCATACAGGCCAGTAACCACAATGGCAGTAAAAATGATTGGTGTGCCCGGGTTAGACAGCAGCGGCAGCTGGTAGATCGCAGTCTGGTTCACACTACCGTCAGCGTTATGCAAGTGCCCATACAGGCCCGGCCAAGGAATATTGATGTCGGTGGATTTAAGCAGAGCATCTAAATCCACCCCCCACTTCCATAGTTTGGTGGTGGCAATCAGGGTTACCACCAGTAGGTAGGGGGTGAGGGCCAGCACTACGCGGCTAATGCTTAGGCCCTCAACGGAAGCTTTAGAGTGCTGCTCGGGCGGCGTCGTCGGAGTCCAAAACAGCAAGAAAATATAGGTGGCTGCCAGGGTAAAAAGCGCCGTGGCCACGCCGGTAAGTTCAAAAGAAAGCAGCGGCATAAAAAGATGACCAAGTGCGGAAGTAACGCCGGTAACCAGCGCTAGCGGCCACAGCTGACGCACACCCCGGCGCCCGTCAAGCATAAGTAGCAGTAAAAATGGGACCACCAGTGCCAAGGGGGCAATCAGGCGTCCCATAAGTAGAGAAATGTGGGCAGGATCCACGCCGCCCATACGGCCGGCGGTCAGCACCGGCGTGGCCATGGCGCCGTAAGCCAAATAAACCAGGTTACCCAGCAAACACAGCAGCACAGCTCTAATCTTGGGTAACCCCAGCGTGGCCAGCATGGCGCAGGTAATGGCTACCGGCGCCCCAAAACCGGCTAAACCCTCCAGCAAGTTACAAAATGTGTAGGCCACAATCAGGGCCTGAATGCGGATGTCAGCCTTACCGATACTGGAAAAAACCGCACGCAAATCCTGTGAGCGGTTAGAAAACTCGGTCAGGTTATACAGCCATACGGCCCCCACCACGATAAAAATCATGGGCATAACCGCAAAGGCCAGCCCCTGTGAGGCCGACAGCAGCGTCATAGACACCGGCATTTTAAAGACCGTTATAGCCAGCACAACTGCCAGGGCTAAAGCCAGCAGAGCACAACGGTGAGTTTTAACCTTAAACCCACCCAGTAGCGCAAAAAAAGCGATCAGTGGGGAGGCTCCCACCAGGGCGGACAGGTACACGTTGCCAGCCACTGCGGTGGTTGAGGGGGTAAATGTAAGCGGCAGACTAGCGGCGACAGTGGCGTTTGTAGCCCCGTGCGCAGCTGCCAGTGCAGCGACACTAAACGGCATGAAGGACCCTGGCTAAATACAACAATTTACTTCAGTGATCATAACAAGTTTTAGACGGTTACTTACACAGACTAAGGGCGCCACCCAAACAGGTAGCGCCCCTATCGAGTATTAGCTAAATCAGACCTGGCCTAGGCCGTCCAGGTGAGCGGCTGCGGCGGCGTCTTCAGTCTCCTTCTCGGCCTGCGCCAGGGCGGTGCAGCGGCGAGCGTAGGCGGCGATCTCAGCGGCGACGTCGTCCTTGGACCAGCCCAGCAGCGGGGCGGCGATCTCAGCGATCTCGTCAGCAGCAGCCAGACCGTGGTCGCGGTGTTCCAGGTCTAGGCGCACGCGGTGAACGATGATGTCGTCCAGGTGCAGGGCGCCCTCGTGGGTGACGGCCCAAGCAACCTCAGCCTTCAAGAAGGCGGGTGCGGACTTTAGCGGCTGGCCGTATTCAGGCTTAGCGTCGATCAGCTCAAGCAGGTCCTGGGTCTCAGCGCCGTAGCGTGAAAGCAGGTGGTCAACGCGGGCCAGGGTCCAGCCGTGGGCGCGGGCAATCTCACCGGAGCGGGCGGTGACCTCGTCCAGGCCTGCAGCACCCACCAGAGCCAGGCGCTCGGTGCAGGTGGGGTGTACCTTGGTCTGCTCCACACCGAGGGCGAAGTCGACGGCGTCGGCAGCCATCACGCGGTAGGTGGTCAGCTTACCGCCGGCGATGGAGGTTAGGCCGGGGGCTACCTCGGTGACGGTGTGCTCACGCGAAACCTTGGTGGAGGCGGTCTCGCCGCTCTCGCCTTCCTTCACGCCAGGCTGCAGCAGCGGACGCAGACCAGCATAGACACCAATGATGTCCTTACGGCTAATGGGCTTTTCTAGCACCGCGTTGGCGTGCTCCAACACATAGTCGATGTCGGCGCTGGTGGCCACCGGGTGGTCGATGTTCTCGTGCCAAGCGGTGTCGGTGGTGCCGATAACCCAGTAGCGCGGCCATGGGATGATGAACAGCACGGACTTCTCAGTGCGCAGGAAGATACCGGTCTCAGCCTCAATAGCCTCCTTGGGAACCACAATGTGGATACCCTTACTGGCCAGCACCTTCAAACCGTTGGTGACGCCAGCTAGCTCCTGAGTCTGCTCAGTCCACACACCGGTGGCGTTGATGACGCGACGCGAGTAGATGTCGCGTACAACCTTCTTGCCGGTCTTGGCGCTGGCCTCAAGGTCTTCCACGCGGGCACCGATAACGCGGCCGTGGTCGTTCTTTAGGTACTCCACAACCTTGGTGCGGGTGGCAGCCAGGGCGCCGTTCTCGACGGCGGTACGCACCAGGGAGATGACCAGACGGGAGTCATCCACGCGAGCGTCATAGAACTTGATAGCGCCAGCCAGGCCAGAGGTGTCTAGCGAGGGGGCTAGACGCTTGGTGCCCTTGGCGGTCAGGTGGTGTTGCACCGGCACAGTGGCCTTACCGCGTGCACCTAGCAGCGCCAAGGCGTCGTACATACCCACACCCACGGCCGAGTAGGCGCGCTCAACCTCGTGCTTTAGCGGCCATAGGAAAGGCTGGGCCTTAACTAGGTGCGGGGCGGTCTCAGTAAGTAGGCGGCCACGCTCTGCCAGAGCCTCAGCCACCAGCGGGAAGTCAAGCTGGTAGAGGTAGCGCAGACCACCGTGCACTAGCTTGGAAGACCAGGAGGAAGTACCTGCCGCCCAGTCACCCATTTCCACGATACCGGTGCGCAGCCCACGGCTGGCGGCATCCACAGCGATACCTGCACCAGTGACGCCACCGCCGACAACTAAGATGTCTAGACCTTCAGCGTCAGTCATTGCATCAAGTGCCGCCTGGCGCTTTTCGGCATTGAGAGCGCTAGATGGCAAAGAAGTGTTTGCGGACATCTCTATCCTCCAAAATTAAGGAACTGTTCAAACAGGTAACAGTTTGGTTCATGTAGGTGGGCCTGCCAATAGTCGTGAACGTGCGTGCAGTGAGCTAACAGACCCTCCAAAATATGCCCAGTTAAGCCAATAAATTGCGCTTTTATATGGCCATAAAACCCATTAAAGCGCTATAAACACATAAGGGCGGGTCCACGTAAGACCCACCCTTATGTATTGTGTTTCTAACCGTAGGGGATGACGGTTAGAAAGCCCTAAATTAGCCTGGCTTATATGCGGCTAAGCCCGGCCTAAAAGGGACGAATTACTCCAGCTCAGCATCGACGTCGGCGTCGACCCAGTCCAGGGTCTTGGTTACGGCCTTCTTCCACAGACGGTACAGGCGCTCGCGGTGCTCCTGCTCCATGGCGGGCTCCCAGCGGGCACCCTCAGCCCAGTTGTCCACCACGTCCTGCGTGCCGGACCAGAAGCCGACGGCGATACCGGCCGCGTAGGCAGCGCCTAGAGCGGTGGTCTCAATGACCTTGGGGCGAACCACAGGTACGCCGGCTACGTCAGCCTGGAACTGCATCAACAGGCGGTCGTTGGTCATGCCGCCGTCAACCTTGATTTCGGTTAGCGGCACGCCAGAGTCGGCGTTCATGGCCTGCAGCACGTCCAGGGTCTGGTAGGCGGTGGATTCCTCGACGGCGCGAGCAATGTGGGCCTTGTTGACGTAGCGGGTTAGACCCACCAGGGCGCCACGGGCGTCAGGACGCCAGTAGGGGGCGAACAGGCCGGAGAAGGCGGGCACGAAGTAGGCGCCACCGTTGTCCTCCACCGAAGCAGCCAGCTCCTCAATGTCGCGGGAGTTGGTGATCAGGCCCAAGTTGTCGCGCATCCACTGCACCAGCGAGCCGGCCACAGCGATAGAGCCTTCCAGGGCGTATACCGCCGGCTGGTCACCGATCTGGTAGCACACGGTGGTCAGCAGGCCGTTCTTGGAGGGGACTGGGGTGGTGCCGGTGTTCATGAGCATGAAGCAGCCGGTGCCGTAGGTGTTCTTAGCCTGGCCCTTGTTGAAGCAGGCCTGACCGAAGGTGGCGGCTTGCTGGTCGCCGAGGATACCGGCGATGGGGGTGTCAACTAGTAGGCCGTTCTTGCGTCCGTAACCGAAGATGCCTGAGGAGGGCTTAATTTCAGGCAGCATAGACATGGGGATGCCCATGTCGGCGGCAATTTCCTCGTTCCAGGACAGGGTGTCCAGGTTCATCAGCATGGTGCGCGAGGCGTTGGTGACGTCAGTGGCGTGCACGCCGCCGTCGACGCCGCCGGTGATGTTCCACAGTACCCAGGTGTCGGTGTTACCAAAGAGCAGGTCGCCAGCTTCAGCCTTCTCGCGGGCGCCGGGGACGTTTTCCAAAATCCAGGCGATCTTGGGGCCGGAGAAGTAGGTGGCTAGGGGTAGACCCACCTTGGCCTTGTAACGGTCGGTGCCTAGCTCGCTGCCGGCGGCTAGACGGTCGCAGATCTTCTGGGTACGGGTGTCCTGCCAGACGATGGCGTTGTAGATCGGCTTACCGGTGGTCTTGTCCCACACCACGGCGGTTTCACGCTGGTTGGTGATACCGATGGCGGCCACCTCGTGGCGGTTGGTTTCAGCCTCAGCTAGCACTCCACCCACTACGGAGCGCACGTTGGCCCAGATTTCTTCCGGGTCGTGCTCAACCCAGCCGGGCTTGGGGGTGTAGTTGGTGTGCTCTAGCTGGTTCATGGCCACGATAGAGCCGTCGTGATCGAACAGGATTGCCCGTGAGGAAGTAGTGCCTTGGTCAATGGCGATTACATATTTCTTCTCGGTCATAATTCATCCCTTCCACTTCGTTGTGACGCACAAAGATTCTCCAAGGCGATTTGTTTGGCTTGGTGAACCCTGGCGCTGTCGGACCTCTAAGTCCGACGCGTTAATGCTTGGACCTAACCTAACCTCCCAGCTAGGCCCACAGACCTCTTTTTTCCCGAAAGCGGTAAAAGGGGCCAAGCAGTAGTGTAATGCGCGATACAATCGTTCAAGAATTTCCATGCATGGCCCGACGCGGCGCTAGCTTGGGGCAAACTTTACTAAACCGAAGAAGGCAGCTTAGATGGTTGAACGCGATGACATGGCCTTCCAGGCCGCAATGATGTATTACCTGCAGTCTGAAACTATGGATGGCGTTGCTCGTCACCTGGGGGTATCGCGTTCAACTGTTTCACGTCTGCTGTCGCACGCCCGTGAGGCGGGTTTGGTGCGTATTAGCCTCAATGAGCCTAGTCGCCCTGACGCGCTGGCGTCGCAGATGAAGAAGGCTTTTAAAGTGCATGCCCGTGTGGTGCCGGTGCGTGAGGGGGCCACGGAGATTAACCGTCTCTCCCAGGTGTCTGCGGTGGCTGCCGAGATGATCAGCCAGAAGGTAGAAAACGGCACTATCATGGGCGTGGCCTGGGGCAACACGGTGGCGGAGATAGCTCAGTCGTTGCCTCCACGTGAGTTGCAGCGGGTGCTGGTGGTGCAGCTAAACGGCGCTGCTAACTCTTCACAGACCGGTTTGCCTTATGCGGATGCAATTTTGAGTCAGTTTGCCTTTGCTTTCCGGGGCCGCACAGTGCATTTCCCGGTGCCGGCGTTGTTTGACTATGCCTCTACCCGTGAGGCTATGTGGCGTGAGCGTTCAGTGCAGCGAGTGTTAGCGATTCAAGAACGTGTTGACTTGGCTGTGTTTGGGGTGGGGTCGCTACGCAGCCCGGTGCCTAGCCAGGTTTATGCCGGTGGTTACCTAAATGAGGAAGATCGCCGCGCACTGGATGCTGAGGGTGTAGTGGCTGATGTGTGCACTGTGTTTTTGCGTGCCGATGGTTCTTATCGTGATATTTCGCTAAATGCACGTGCTTCTGGGCCTACTCCGGCACAGTTGAGTCGTATTAAGACCCGTGTGATGGTGGCTTCGTCGGCTGCTAAAGCTCCGGCTATTTTGGCGGCTTTGCGGGCTAGAGTGGCTACTGACGTGGTTTTGGATGTGGCTGCGGCCCAGGCGGTGCTGGCTTTAGCGGGACGTAACCGCATGGGCATTGGGCTAGGTAGCCATAAGCCGGTAGAGTCTTAGGTATGGCCAGAGGTGACAACAACAACAACCGTACTGGCGGTGGGCGTAAGTCACCTTTCCCGCCGTTAAGGCTGGTTCAAGATCTACCTGATAGCGACGACGTCGCCCCGCGTAGCTCTAGTGGCGCTGGGGGGCGTGCGTCTGCTGCCCGCTCTGGCTCACGTGGCGGCGACGGCGCAGCTAAAGCCTCCCGTGCTAGTGGCGTTGGTAAGGGCACTGGTAGCGCGCGCCCCACAGGGGGGCGTAGCACTGGCTCAGCTCGCGCTAGCTCTCATGGACAGCAGGTGCGCGGCGCCAAAGCCCGCACTAATGAGCTGCGCGTAGAACACTCTGGTGAGCGTGCGCAGGCTAGCTCTACCCAAGCGCGTAAGGCTCACTCAGCCTCTGGGGCAGGCCAGGGGGTAGCGGCGTCGAGAAATACGCAGCCGCGCCCCGCCACAAAGGGCGCTACCCAGAAGGCTGCTGGGCAAAAAGCAACTGGTCAAAGGGGCTCTGCGCAAAGGGGCTCTAGCCAAAATGCCTCGACGCGAGGGGCTCAGCGCGGCACTGGTCGAGCTGGTCAAAGCGCAGGTCAGGCACGTAGCTCTCAGGGGCGTAGTGCTCAAGCTGGCTCCGGCCAGGGACGTGGTGGTCAGGCTAGTAATGCTCAGGGCCGCGCTCAGGGGCGGCCGACTGCTCACACAGGCCAAGCCGGTAATGCTCAGCGCGACACCAGTCGAGGCGGCCAAAACGCGGGCCAGGCGCGTAGTTCTCAGGGACGTAGCGCTCAAGCTCGCCCAGGCCAGGGCCGCGCTAGCCAACCCCGCACTAGTCAGGGCCGCAGTGGCCAGGGACGCGGTGGGCAGCAGCAAAATCCACGTAAGCAGACGCAAGGCGCCCCCGGCAAACGTCGCGTTAATACGCCTGGTGCGCGTCCCTCGCGCCCGCAATCGCAGGCACCCGAACGGCGTCGTCCACCCGCTAATCGCCCTAAGAAGCCGCCGCGCCAGCCAATGGACCCGGCGCTTAAAGCCTCCTTGATGCGGCTGGGACGTAACATATTTTTGGTAGTGCTCACAGTGGTGCTGGTGGTGTGGGGCTTTAACTACGTCACTGAGACTGTGCGCGTGCAAAACTTGCAGGCGGAGCGCCAAAACCAGGGCAGTGGTATGCCCACCCCGTTGGCTTGCGACACTAAGAATCTGGATGTCACGGTTACTTTGCCGGCCCAGGTGGCGCGCGGTCAGGCTTTAACTGTCAACTTGAAGGTGGCTAATAAAGCCAATATTCCCTGCATATTTGATGTGGGCTCTGAGCATCTGCAAATGCGGATCACCTCCGGCACAGACACTGTCTACAACGCCGCCACCTGCAAGGCTGAACCAGCCAGCCGCAAAATGCTACTGGCGCCGCTGACAGCTAAGGCTGCGGGGGAAGCAGCTTATGTATCGGCTAACCCCACCCCTGACTCTTTCACTACTTCAGTTAGCTGGAATGGGCAGCGTTATAAGGCTGACTGTTCTTCAGCGGGCCCTTCCCAGCCGGGCACATACGTGTTGCGTTTGAACCTGGACGGTAAAGATCTCATTGGCCAGCAAGTTTTTATCGTTAAGTAGGTAGATAGATGAACAGTGTTTTTAAAGTTTTGGCGATTATTTCTTTTGTGATCGCCGCACTTGGCTTAGCGGCAGGAATCTGGTCTGGCTACAACCTGTTTACGCTCAGTAAAGAAGCTAGCCAGAACCGGGTGATTACCTGGCATGACAACTCTGGCCCTTTCAACGAGACGTTTACAGACAGTAAAAACGTGCTGTGGGCGCGCCTAGCTGATGGGGTGCAGGCTGATCAGGTGGCTAAGCCAGTTTGCAGCGTGAGTACCGCTGATGGCTCGCAGCTAGAGGTGAAGCTGGAAAACTCCAAGTACCGCCTGGAAGAGGATGGCACGGTGATTGTTGGTCACGTGTTTCCTACTAGCACCACTAATGCCACCGTAAAATGCGACACCAGCGCTGTGGCGCAGGTGGGGATCAGCCATGTTAAAGATGGCTCAGTGGCCACCTTCTTTGCGATTATTTTTATCCCCGCAGGTATTGCCCTGGTGGTGGGGCTGATGGCGGGCGTGCTGTTCCTAATTATTGGTGCAATTACCGGTAAGAAAGCTGTACATCGCTACTGATCTGATGGCGTTAGCGCGGCACCTACCGCCTGGGCCAGGTGAGCTACCGGTAGCACCTTCATACCTTTAATAGGGCGCAGCTCAGCGGATCCAGCCAAAGGCACAATTGCGCGGTCAAAACCAAGCCGGGCAGCTTCAGCTAAACGTCGCTGCACCCCCACCGTGGCGCGCAGCTCCCCGGTTAAGCCCACTTCACCAAAAGCCACCAGGCCTGGGGGAGTGGGTAAATTACGTGCCGCAGACACCACCGCAATGGCTAAGGCCAGGTCAGCGGCTGGTTCAATGGCTTTAGCCCCACCCACGGTGGAAACATAGACATCACTGGAGGAGGTGTCCACCTTCATGCGGGCCTGCAATACCGCCAAAGCCATGGCGGTGCGTGAATAATCCAGCCCCGAGGTGGTGCGGCGCGGTGAGCCGGCATGGGTGGAAGCCACCAAAGCCTGAATCTCAATAGCCATGGGGCGCCGGCCCTCCAAAGTGACGGTAGCGCAGGTGCCGGGAACCTCAGAGCGGGCCTGAGACAAAAACAGCCCGGACGGATCGGCTAGTTCCACAATGCCGCGTTCACCCAGCTCAAAGCAGCCCACCTCATCGGTAGGCCCATAGCGGTTTTTAACTGCCCGTAGTAGACGCAAACGTGCGTGGCGCTCGCCTTCAAACTGACACACCACATCCACTAGGTGCTCAAGCACGCGCGGACCGGCAATGCCGCCGTCCTTAGTTACGTGCCCTACCAGCAACACCGGAATATTGCGTTCTTTAGCTAGGGCAATGATTGCCGCCGCCACCGCCCGCACCTGGCTGGTACCACCAGCTGAGCCTTCAACATCAGCTGAGGCAATGGTCTGCACAGAGTCCACTATCAGTAGTGCCGGATTAGCCTGTTCCACTTGGCCAAGCACCGCTCCTAGCTCAGTTTCTGCAGCTAGCAGCAGGTTGTCAGCTAAAGCATCAATACGCGCCGCGCGCAGACGCACCTGGGAGGCGGACTCCTCACCAGTTATATATAGGACGCTGCCAGCGCCAGTTAGCTCAGCTTGCCTAGCCGCATTGGCGGCCACGGTCAGCAGCAGGGTGGATTTGCCGACGCCGGGCTCGCCCGCCAGCAAAATTACGGCCCCTGGTACGATCCCTCCACCCAGCACCCGGTCAAGCTCGCCCACCCCGCTGGGGCGGGCCTGGGCTGACTCGGCACTAACTTGAGCGATGGGCTGAGCAGCCTGAATAGGGGTGCGCACAGCGGTTTTAGCTAGGCTAGTGCTGGCCCCAACTTCTGCCAGGGTGCCCCAAGCCTGACACTGGCGGCACTGTCCCTGCCATTTCGCGCTGAGCCAGCCACATTCACTACAGCGATAGCTTTCCTTTTTTGCCACGATCTCACTCTAACGCGCCTATACCACGGCGCTAGTGGCGCAATTTGCAAGTTTCCAAAGCCCCAAATTTACTGAGATAAACCTAACCTTGCCAGCTTTGGAGTTCTAGGACACACTTTTAGGGGTAGAGCCATTTAAAAGGGGATAAAAATGATGCTTTCACGTCGCCACCTACTGGGCGCCAGCGCCGTCGTCGCCATTGGATCCGGGCTTAGCGCCTGCGGCACCAAAACCACCGGCAGCCAGGCCACCTCCGCCAGTAAGGCCACAGACAAATTCCCGGTAAACGTAGCCCACGTCTACGGCACCACCACCATCAAAGCTGAACCTAAGCGGGTAGTGTCCATCTCCTCCGGTAACGAAGAAGCCATCATTGCCCTGGGGGTAGTGCCCGTAGCCATGCCCGCAAACACCTGGGGCGGCAACAAATACAAGTCCCTGCCCTGGAAGGATGAGGCCCTAACCAAGCTCGGTGCCGCCCCCGGCAGTGCTAACTACCCCAAGCAGTTCACCTCCACCGACTCCCTGCCCATCCAGGAAATCGCCGGTTACAAGCCGGATCTGATTGTGGCGGCCCTTAGCGGCATCAGCAAAGAAGAATACGAGCAGCTGAGCAAAATCGCCCCCACCATCGCCTACTCCAAGACCGGCGGGGCCTGGACCACCCCCTGGAATGAAGTAACCACCATGGTGGGCCAAGCTCTAGGCCGCAGCGCCAAGGCTAAGGAAGTAGTAGACGCTGTCAACGCCCAGTTTGCGGCAGTAGCCAAGCAGCACCCCAAGTTCAAGGGTGCCACCTTCATCACCGGCGCTATCGGCAGTGCAGACCACTCCATCGCCCTATACATGCACGGCGACAACCGCTCACGTTTCTTCCAAGCCCTGGGTCTAGTGCAGGCCCCGGTGGTGGCCGCCATTGACGCCAAGAGTCAAACCTTCTACTCCAACTACTCCGCTGAGCAGGCCGACAAGCTGGTGGCTGACGTTTTCCACGCCTGGATTGATGACGAAAAAGCCGCCGCTGCCATCAAGGCCGACCCGCTACTAAGCAAGATCCCGGCCGTCGCTAACGCCAGCGCCATCTTGGATTACAACAAGACCGACGCCATGAGCATCTCAGCTTTCAGCGCCCTCAGCGCCACTTATGCGCTCAAATCCTACGTGCCGCGTGTAGCCAAAGTCCTTGAGAAGTAGCCTTGTCGCTAGCTAAAAAACGCCTATTTATTGCGGCGGCGCTGATTATTGGTTTGGCCCTGGCCTGCGCGGCTTCCTTCATGTTTGGGGCCCGCGCAATTAGCTGGCAGGTGGTTAGCGCCTGGATTGATGACCAGCCGGTAAAAGCTATCGATGCCGCTGTGCTTGAGGCGCGCCTGGCCCGCACTGCAGTGGCTTTAGTGGCCGGCTCGGGGCTGGCTTGCGCCGGCGCCGCCATGCAGGCCATCACCCGCAACCCGCTGGCCGACCCGGGGTTAATTGGAGTTAACGCCGGGGCGGCCTTGGCCGTGGTGGTTTTTACAGTGCTAATTGGTTACGCCACGCCCGCCTCATACCTTTTTAGCGCCATGGTGGGGGCGGTTATCGCGGCCGCGCTGGTGTGGAGCGTGACTATCACCGCCTCCTCGGGGGCTGACCCCATCACGTTGGTGTTGGCGGGTGCGGCCACCAGCGCCGGCGTGGCCAGCGTGACGCAGCTGTTTATCCTCACGCGTGGCCAGGATATGGATTCTTTTCGGCGCTGGACTTTAGGTGCGGTCAGTGGCCGCAGCTGGGAGCTGATTTGGCCGGCTGCCTGCCTGGTAGGGGTCGGGATTTGCCTACTTTTGCTGCAAAATCGCGCCTTGGATGGGCTTTCTATGGGCGACGACGTCGCTACCGGGCTGGGTATTAACCTGCTGCGGGCCCGCTCACTGGGGGCTTTAGGGGCCGTGTGCTGCTGTGCAGGAGCTACCGCCTTGGCTGGTCCGCTGGGTTTTGTGGGCATTATTGTGCCCCACCTGCTGCGGGGCGTGGGTGGACCGGCAATGGGTTGGGTGCTGGGCTCTAGCCTGCTAGCTGGCCCCATACTGGTGATCGCCGCCGACACGGTGGGGCGCCTAATTTGGCCGCCGGCGGAGGTGCCCGCCGGGGTACTGGTGGCCCTAATTGGGGTGCCGGTGCTGGTGGCGCTGGTGCGACGGCGGCAGGTGGTGTCGCTATGAAAGTCCGCTTCAAGAACGTAAGCGTGGCCGCAATTTTACTGGCCCTGGCTGTAGGCGGCGCGCTTATTTCCCTACTGCTGGTAAACCCTCAACTGGGCTTTGGGGATTTATGGCTGGCGGTTACTGACCCCGATTCCACAGCTGCCTTGATTGTGTGGGAGTTTCGCGCCGCCCGCATAGTGCTAGGTGTGCTGGTGGGGGTGTGTTTTGGGTTGGGCGGCTCACTGCTGCAACGGCTTATGCGTAACCCCCTGGCTAGCCCCGACGTACTAGGGGTAAGCGCAGGTGCCTCACTGTGCGCCATGGTGGCGATGGTGATTTTTGGGCTGCGTGGCTTGCCAGTGTCTGGGGCGGCCTTTGTGGGCGCGATTGCGATTGTGGCCATTGTGGGTTTCCTGGCCGGTGGGCGCGGCGGTATTTCTGGCCGCTTTGTGCTGATCGGGGTGGGGGTAGGGGCCGCCGTCAACTCCCTGATCGTCATGGTCACTACCTTTGCTAACACCTACCAGGTGCGTGAAGCCATGGTGTGGCTGTCTGGTTCACTAGCCTCAGCCACCTGGCAGCGGGTAAGCCTGCTGGCCGCGCTAATGGTGGTGCTAGTGCCCCTGGTGGCGCTGCGTCGTCGTAATTTGGAGGTGCTGGAGGTAGGTGACGATCTGGCCGCAGGTTTAGGGGCCCGCCCGGTGCGCGACACCATGATCATTGTGGCCCTGGTGGTGGCGCTAATTGCTAGTGCGACGGCGGCTGCCGGGCCGATTGCTTTTGTGTCTTTTGTGGCCGGCCCTTTGGCACTGCGCCTAACTGGCCGCTGGAGTTTGACCTTGAGTGCGCTTACCGGCGTGGTGATTGTGTTGCTAGCTGATGCGGTGGGGCAGATTTTGCCTTCCGGCCCTTACCCGGTGGGGTTGATAACTGGTGCTTTGGGGGCGCCGGTGCTGCTAAGTGTGTTGCTGCGTAAAGGAAATTAACAGATGACGAATAAACCACCGTCCCCCGAATCGCAGGCAGGTGCCGAGCAGCCGGGCGCGGCCAGACAAGGCCAGCAGGAGGGTACCAGCCAGGGACAGCTAAGCGCTGACCGATCGGGCACGTCCCCCCAGGGCCAGCTAAGCGCCCAGGGGGTGCAGCTAGGCTACGGCGGTCAGCCAATCGTTAAAGGCGTCAGCCTTACCCCTCCACCTGCCAAGCTAACTGTGCTGGCCGGGCCTAACGGCTGCGGTAAATCCACCCTGCTACGCGGCCTAGCCAGGCTGCTTAAACCCAGCCAAGGCCAAGTGATCCTCAACGGGGCTGATATTGCCTCACGCCCCGCACGCGCCGTCGCCAAAGAACTAGGCCTACTGCCCCAGGGGCCCCAAGCCCCGGCCGGACTAACCGTACGCGAACTAGTGGCGCGCGGACGCTACCCGCACCGCTCCCTGCTACGCAGCTGGTCGCGCGAGGACGAGCAGGCGCTTACCCAAGCTCTGGCCGACACTCACACCACCGAGCTAGCCCACCGCCAGGTAGATTCCCTCTCCGGCGGTCAACGCCAGCGCGTGTGGATCGCCATGGTGCTGGCCCAGCGCACCGGCGTGCTGCTACTAGATGAACCCACCACCTACCTGGATCTAACCCACCAAATCGAGGTGCTGGATCTGCTGCGCGAGCTAAACCGACGCCACCAAACCACCATTGTGGTGGTGCTACACGAGCTAGCCTTAGCCGCCCGCTACGCCGACTACCTGGTGTTTATGCGTGCGGGGCAAATCCTGGCGGCCGGCGAGCCCGCGCAAGTGGTCACCACCCAAAACCTAGCTGCAGCTTTTGAGCTAGAGGCGCGGGTAGTACCTGACCCGGTCTCGGGCACGCCCCTGGTGGTGCCGGTGCGCTCACTAAGAGGGCAGAAGTGAGTTACGCAGCGCTGGCACTAAAAGTTGTGCAGGTTGAAAATCCCCTGCCTGGATACGCCCGCATTTGGTTAAGCGGGCCTCAGCTGCATTTAGTCGACGACGGCGGCCTCGGTGGGCTGCGTGATACCCGCATCAAACTGATTGTGGGGGCAGTTAGCGACGACGCCGGCCTGGCTCTGGGCCAGTTAGATGGCGGCTGGTACCACCAATGGTTGGATCTACCGGTAAGCCAGCGCGGCTATATGCGCACTTATACGGTGGCCTGCCAGCGCCACGACCAGGCCGGCAGGCTCAGCCGGGTCGCTATCGACATCCTAATTGGTGGCGTTGAACCTGGTGAGCAAGGCAAGCGCAGTGGCGCTGCGCCTGGCCAGCCAGACGAGCATGGTGAAAACAGTGGGTGCACTGGCAAACCTGGTGTCACTGGGATGCCAGCAGAGCATGAAGGGCCGGGCGTGAACTGGGCGCGGCAAGCTAAAGCAGGCACTAGCTGCGTAATGTTGGCGCCCTGGCGCGGCTATGACGCATCCGGCAAGCGCCTGCCCTCTACTTTGGGCCAGCGCGGCAGTGGGCTGGAATACCGGCCCGGGGCGGCTAAACAAGTAGTGCTATTGGGTGATGGCACCGCCCTGCCCGCAATTAACGCCTGCCTGTACTACGAAGCTCAACAGAAAACAGACCGCCACTTCACCGTGGTGCTCAGTGGCCCGCCAACTTGGAGTGACTACCTTAAACAGGCCGGGGTAGGACCGGACCATTTGCAGGTAACCGCCGTAAACCAGGGCTGGGTAGAGCAGGCAGCCCGCGCCGCAGCCCAAGTATGGCAAGAGTGGCTAGCTGAAGTGGCAGCGCTAGGCGGTGTCGGCAGACAAGAGTTACCCAAGCTCGACGTCGACGCCGACATACTGTGGGAAACCACCACAGAAACCCAAGCTGACCTTGGCCAAGACCAATCCCTAGCGCAAGCCCCCTACTTTTGGGTGGCCGGCGAACGCAGCCAAGTAGCCGCTATTCGACGGGCTTTAGTGTGCCAATGGGGGGTGGACAGGCGCCAAGTGTCCTTTATGGGCTACTGGCGTGCGGGTAAAGCTGAATCGTGACGCTAAGCATTAAGAAATATCGCTAAGGCCGTGGCCAGCGTTGCACAGATGTGCCCAATATCCCAATTTGACTGGTTTTTAGTGGCTCTAACAAGGCAAACTGTGTCAGGGGCTAAGTAAGCCTTTGGATGCTGTATACAAAGCAGTAACCGCAATCATTACTACTAGCTATACCTGTGGTATGCGACAAGGAGGTTGTAAATATGGGATTCAAAGTAGTTGTTGGCGCTGATATCGCCGGATATGAGTACAAGGAACGTCTAAAGGCAGATCTGCAAGCAGACCCGCGTGTTGACGAAGTAATAGACGTAGGTGTTGACGCGGGACAAGACATTGATTACCCGCACATCGGGGTGGCAGTTGCCCGCAAAATTGCTGCCGGTGAAGGCGATCGTGGCTTAATTGTGTGCGGTACGGGCATGGGTATGGCGATGGCTGCCAACACTGTGCCGGGAATCCGTGCCTCAGTGGCTCACGATTCATTCTCTGTTGAGCGTTTAGTGCTTTCCAACAACGCGCAGGTACTAACCCTAGGTCAGCGCGTAATCGGAATTGAACTGGCTCGCCGACTGGTTAAAGAGTGGCTGGGATACGTATTTGACGAAACCTCCCACTCGGCCCCCAAAGTTGCGGCCCTAAACGACTACAGTCTAAACCGGGAATGACCCGCACTTCACACTAGAAGTAACCTACCTCCCAGAAATTGCAATAAGGAGCGCAGATTAAATGGATCTCGACCTCGCGGTCGCCGGTATCTCCGTGTACTGGATTATCGCCGCTATCGCAGGTGGCTTTATCGGTGCCTGCATCGGTGGTAACTACGCATTCGTATTCACCGGAGTATCGGCCCTATTTGGCCTAGGCTACATGGTGGCCACTAAGGACAGTTACGTCCTAGACTACATTGCCTTTGGTCCCGTCTTTGGCCCTCACGTATGTTTTGCTGGTGGCGCGGCAGCCTCGGCATATGCAGCTAAACGTGGCTATATTGAAGACGGTAAAGACATTGTTACCCCGCTTAGCGGCCTAGGTAAGCCAGATGTATGGCTGGTTGGTTCCGCCTTCGGTGTATTTGGCGCCATCTTGCAGAAGTTTGTACTGATGATCCCGTGGTTTGGCCACCACACCGACTCGGTTGCCTTCACCGTGTTCATCTCCGCTATTGTGGCGCGCCTAATGTTTGGTGACTCCATCTTCGGTTCTAAGCCGGCCCTACAGGGCTTCAAGCCCCGCGAAGGTGCTCGTTGGCTCGAATGGCAGGAAAAGCCCTCACAGTTCATCACCCTGGGTGTCATGTGGGGTATGGCTTTCGGTGGTGCCGCCCTGGTGCTCAGCCACCACTTCCCGGTTCTGGCTGAAGCTAAGAACGCTCAGGTATTTGGTTTCGCTATCTCCGCCCTGTGCATCTTGATCTTGAACCTGGGTCACAATGTGCCCGTAACCCACCACATGACCATCACCGGTGGTCTGGCCGTAACTCAGTTCATCCCGGTGCTGGGTCTCCACCCAGGTCACGGTGTAGGCCTGATTTACCTGGTGCTCGGTGCCCTGGGTGGTCTAACCGGTGCTGTTATCGGTGAAGTTGCGGCTCGTGTCTTCTACGACCGTGGTAACACCCACATTGACCCCCCGGCCATCGCTATTTGGACCACCACCACCATCTTCATGGCGGCGGCCCAGATCGCTGGAGCCTAAGGTTTAAACCGCTATGGACGACGTCGTTAAAACCCCCACGGACTTTTACGCCGCCTACATCTTTGACATGGATGGCACCATCTACCTAGGAGACCACCTCCTGCCCGGTGCCAAACGGATGATCGAGCAGCTGCACGAGCGCAATATTCCCGTGCGCTACTTATCCAACAATCCCACCAAAGACCCGGCCGAGTATGCGCAAAAGTTGGCGCGACTGGGACTACCGACGCCGGTTGAAGAAATCGTCAACACGGTGGTCACCACGGTACGTTGGCTGCAAGCTAACCACCCCGACGCCGTCGTCTATCCAATCAGTGAAGAGCCGCTTAAGCGAGCCCTGATCGAAGCCGGTTTTAAGATCAGCGAAGACCCCAGCGAAATCGATGTGGTTATCGCCTCCTACGACCGTACCTTCGAATACCGCAAGCTACAGATTGCCTTCGACGCCATCTGGTTTTACAAGCGGGCCATCCTGATTGCTACCAACCCAGACCGTTTCTGCCCCTTCCCGGGCGGACACGGTCAGCCGGATGCGGCCTCGATCATCGCCGCCATCGAGGCCTGCACCGGTACCAAATGCGTCGCCAACCTTGGCAAACCCAACCCGGTGATGCTCACCGCCTCACTAGCGGGTCTAGATGTAGAGCCAGCCAACTGCGTAATGGTGGGTGACCGGCTACAAACCGACATCCAGATGGCCCTAGACACCGGCATGGCCAGTGCCATGACCCTCACCGGCGAAGCCACTCTCGATGACGTGCGTGCACGTGCACAAAACCAGCGCCCACGCTACATACTCGATCGCATCGACAAACTTATCCCGCTACAGTACTGGCCCCAGCTAGGCTGGAGTGAAGACGACTAGCGCTTAACCGCGCCGGTTCTTACAGCCCGGTGGCTTCCTTGCTAAATAGCTAAGTCACCGGGCTAACTATTAACACAGGGACACGGTAGTCCCACAAGCAATTGCATTTTCATCAGTGCAATTACTAAACGCAAAGGAGCAAATGATGGCATTTGTAAACATTAACGGCCCATTTGTAATGGGTATTGATTTCGGTACCGAATCGTGTCGTGTGGCTATCTTTGACCTAGAAGGCCACCCGATTTCATTCGCGGCCACCCCCTACAAGACCCACTACCCGCGCCCGGGCTGGGCTGAGCAGTCGCCCGACGACTGGTGGAACGCCCTGATGGCCTCCACCCGCAAAGCCATGGACAACGCCTACATTCCGCCCCAGTCCATTGGTGGCATTTCCTATGACGCCACCACCATGACCGTGGTGCCCATGGACAAAAACGGTAACGCCCTACGTAACGCCATCATGTGGATGGACGTGCGCGCCACTGAGCAGGCAGAGCGGGCGCTGACCTCAGACTCCTGGGCACGCCTATATAACGGTGGCGGAACCATGCCGGCAACCGCCGAATGGTACCCCTTCAAGGCCGCCTGGCTGCGTGAAAACGAACGCGACATTTACGACGCCGCCTACCGCCTAGTTGACGCCCCCGACTGGCTCACCTACCGCCTGACCGGTAACTGGTCTGTCAACATCAACTCCGCCGCCCTGCGCATGTACTACAACCGCGACCACGGTGGCTGGCCGGAAGACTTCTACGCCCACGTGGGCGCCGGCGACGTCTTTGACAAGCTCCCTGAAACCGTAAATGACCTGGGTGTACTAGTGGGCGAGCTGTCCACCGTCGCTGCCCGCGACCTGGGCCTAGTGCCGGGCACGCCGGTAGCTCAGGGTCTGCCCGACGCTTGGGCCGGCCAGATCGGTTTGGGCGTGGTTAGCCCCGGCAAGCTAGCCCTGATCACCGGCTCTTCCCACGTAATCACCGGTCAAAGCGCGGTAGCTGGCTACGGTGAAGGCTTCTTCGGCTCCTACACCGACGGCGTTATCCGCGGCCAGTACACCGTTGAAGGCGGTATCTCCTCCTCCGGTTCGGTACTCAAGTGGTTCAAGGAAAACTTCGGCGGGGCCGTTGCCGCTGAGGCTGAAGCTACCGGCATGAGCCCCTACTACCTGTGGGACCGTAAGGCTGACGAGCTACCCATTGGTTGCGACGGCCTCATCGTCAACGAGTACTTCCAGGGCAACCGCACCCCCTACACCGACTCCAAGGCGCGCGGTATCTTCTCCGGCCTGTCCCTGGGTCACACTGCCGCCCACCTCTACCGTGCCATTGAGGAGGGCGTGTGCTACGACGTCGCCCACAACCTACTCAAGCTGCGCCAAGCCGGCATCGAAACCAAGGAGCTGGTGGCTTGCGGTGGGGCAACCAAGTCGCGTCAGTGGATGCAGATGCACGCGGACGTGACCGGGGTGCCCATCACCTTGACCGAAGTGGGCGACGCCGTCGTGCTGGGCTCTTGCATGCTGGCTGCGGTAGGTAGCGAGTTCTACTCCTCAATTGAGGACGCCGCCGCGAACATGGTGCACGTAACCGAAACCATCGAGCCCAACCCTGAGGCCCACGAGGAATACCAGTTCTACTTCCAAACCTACATGGAGCGTTACCCGGCACTACGCGAGCAAATCCACTCCACGGTTGACCACCTCAACGCCAACGCCAAGAACTAAACCAGAGTAAGCTTATAGGGTGCTATAAAGCCCGTAGCTTGCCAGGATAATAAGAAAGGCACTTTTGAATGACTAAATCGTTTAGCTGGAATGAGCTAGATGAGCGTGCAGTGGCGTTTGGCAAGGCACTGGCGGCAGACGCCGTGGAGAAGGTTGGCTCCGGACACCCGGGCGCTGCAATCTCCCTGACGGCGGCGGCCTACCTGCTCTACCAAAAGGAGATGCGAGTAGACCCGGCTTGCCCCACTTGGCTCGGACGCGACCGTTTTATCCTCAGTGCCGGGCACGCCTCGGTGATGCAGTACGTGCAGCTGGTGCTAGCCGGCTACGGGCTGGAGGTTAGCGATCTGGAGCAGCTGCGTAGGCGTGGCTCGCGCACCCCTGCACACCCTGAATATGGTCACACCCCGGGCGTGGAGGCCACCACTGGTCCGCTAGGTTCCGGTTTTGCCGCTGCGGTGGGTATGGCCGCTGCCGCCCGCCGTGAGCACGGCCTCTACGACGCCGCCACCCCTGCCGGTGAGTCAATTTTTGACCACAACATCTACGTGATCGCCGGTGACGGGTGTATGCAAGAAGGCGTAACCATTGAGGCCGCCTCCTTCGCGGGCACCCAGGAGCTGGGCAACCTGATCGTTATCTGGGACGACAACGCCATCACCATTGAAGGTGACGCCGCCCTGGCTTTCCGCGACGACGTTGAGGCCCGTTTTGCCGCTCAAGGTTGGCACACTGCGCACGTGGACTGGCGCAATGCTGGCAGTGACGGCGGCTACTACGAGGACGTGAAGGCCCTGCACGAGGCCCTAGAAGCTGCTCGCGCAGAAACTAAGCGTCCTTCACTGATCCGCCTGAGCACCATTATTGCCTGGCCGTGCCCCACCAAGCAGGGTAGTGCCTCCTCCCATGGCGCTAAGCTGGGTGAGAGTGAGGTGGCTGGTCTCAAGCAGAACCTTGGTCTAGACCCCAACGAGCGTTTTGCTCTGCCGGAGCAGGTGCTGGCACACACCCGAGCCCAGGCTGGCCAGCGCGGCGCTGAGCTGCACGCCGCTTGGGATAAGCGCTTTGAGGCTTGGGGGCAGGCTAACCCGCAGGCTCTGGAGCTGCTAGAGCGGGTACGTGCTGGCCTACTGCCGGCTGAGCTCGACGACGTCCTGCCGGTTTTCGAGCCGGGCTCTAGCTTGTCTACCCGCGCAGCCAGTGGCAAGACCCTGTCGGCTATCGCCTCCACACTGCCTGAACTGTGGGGCGGCTCTGCTGACCTGGGCGGCTCCAACATGACCAACATTGCTGGTGCCAGCGAGTTCCTACCCGAAGGCTCACTAAACCCTGAGGAAAATGGCCCCTACGGGCGCATTATCCACTTCGGGGTGCGCGAGCACGCTATGGGTAACATGCTCAACGGTATTGTGCAGTCGGGGCTGACCCGCGCCTACGGCGGTACCTTCCTGGTATTTTCTGACTACATGCGCCCGGCTATGCGCCTGGCTGCTTTGCAGAAGTTGCCTACCGTTTTTGTCTGGAGCCACGACTCTATCGGCGTGGGTGAGGATGGCCCCACCCACCAGCCCATTGAGCACATTGCTTCGCTGCGAGTTATGCCTGGCCTAAGCGTGGTTCGCCCCGCTGACGCCAACGAAACTGCGCAGGCTTGGCTAGGCGCCTTGGCTCACCGCGATAGCCCCACCGGCTTGGTGCTGTCGCGTCAAAACCTGCCGGTCTTTGACCGCAGCGAGGGCGGCTTTGCTCCCGCTGAAGGCACCTTGCGTGGCGCCTACACCCTGGTTGAGGCCAGTGACGCTAAGCCGCAGGTGCTGCTGCTAGCTACCGGCAGTGAAGTGGCTTTGGCAGTTGAGGCGCGCCAGGCTCTGGAAGCTGAAGGTATCCCCACCCGCGTGGTGTCTGTGCCCTGTTGGGAATGGTTCTACGCGCAGGACGCCGAGTACCGCGAATCGGTGCTGCCCAGTCAGGTAAAGGCCCGCGTGGCCCTGGAAGCTGCCTCTTCCATGGGGTGGCGCGAATGGGTTGGCGACGCCGGCGAGATCATTGCCATTGATGAGTACGGCGAGTCGGCCACGCCCGCCGAGCTGTTTGAGCACTTTGGTTTCACCGTGGACAACGTGGTGGCTAAGGCTAAGCAGTCACTGGCACGTGCCTAAGCACGCACCTAAAACACACCTAACAGGTTTGATGCGCAGTCAAAAACGCTGAACTTTAAACCTGAATACTAAGCAGGTGGAGATTGAATGCATCGTCAGATTCAATCTCCACCTGCTGGTTTTTTATAAGAAGGTGTATTAAACCATGTCTACCTGGCAATATTGCGTCTCATTTGCGTGTTGGTCCCTGGTTATAATCTTTGCACTGCCATAGGCTTGGCACATGAGATTTGGCGTCGATTTTGGAACTACCCACACTACCGTCGCTTATGCGGACCGTGGCAACTACCCAGTTGTCAGTTTTGGCAATGAAGCAGGCGACTGGATCGATTACATTCCGTCCTTAGTGGCCTGGGATGGAGCCAAACTTGTCTACGGTTTTGAAGCTGAAGCCGTGGCCCTGACTGGCGGCGATTTCCTGCGTTCAATTAAACGCCTGCTGTCTGATGTTGACGTCACCCCCAACACCCAGGTGAGCCTAGGGGAGCGCAGCTACCCCATTATGGAGCTAGTTAGCGGCTTTTTGGCTTATGTGGCTCAGCAGGTGCGTGAGTCCTCCACTATCAGTCCGCTGCGTGAAAATGAACCCCTGGAGGCGGTAATTGGTATTCCCGCCCACGCTTTTAGCGGTCAGCGCCTAATGACTATTGAGGCTTTTGAGCGTGGCGGCTGGCAGGTGCTGTCCATGATTAATGAGCCCAGTGCTGCCGGTTTTGAATACACCCAGCGTTACGCCTCCACCATTAACTCCAAGCGCACCCGCGTACTGGTTTATGACCTCGGTGGTGGCACTTTTGACGCCTCCCTGGTTTCTTGCGAGGGTAAGCGCCACGAGGTGATTGATTCTTATGGTCACAACCAGCTTGGTGGTGACGACTTTGACTCTGTTCTAGCTGACCTGGTTTTGGCCAAGCTAGGCCGCGAGCGCGCCCAGCTAAGCTCGCGTGAGCTGAACCTGCTGCTGCATGAATGCCGTATCGCTAAGGAGTCTTTGAACCCCAACTCGCGTTCGGTGGCGGTTGAGGCTCTAGGTAAGAGCGTGAGCGTGCCGGTTAAGGCTTTCTATGAGGCTATTGATGAGCTGATTGAGCGTACTTTTGCTGCCATGGAGCCGCTGGTGCATGTTAATGCGCGCGGTAAGTTTGCGCTCACCACTGAGACTGCGGGCCTGTATGTGGTTGGTGGCGCCGCCCACCTGCCGGCTATTACTCGCGCCCTTAAGCAGCGTTATGGCTACCGTGTGCACCGTTCTAGCTACACGGCTGCTTCTACCGCTATTGGTTTGGCTATTGCGGCTGACCCTGACTCTGGTTACGCCCTGTATGACAAGCTGTCGCGTGGCGTGGGTGTGTTCCGTGAGATGCGTGGCGGCCAGGAGGTTAGCTTCGACCCGCTGTTGGGCGCTGACTTGTCGCTGGCTCCTAGCGGGGATGTGAGCTTGGTGCGTACCTATCAGGCTGCCCACAACGTGGGTCACTTCCGCTTTGTGGAGTACACCGAAACTGACGTTTATGGTGTGCCCGTAGGTGAGGTTTCCCCGGCTGGCACGGTGCTGTTCCCCTTCACTCGTCAGCTGCAGGAGGATCCTGGGGTTGATTTGAGTGAGGTTGCGGTGGAGCGTATCGATAACGGTCCGCTGATTGAGGAGCGTTACGTGGTTTCGGCTGCATCCACGGTGCAGGTGACTATTAAGGATCTTTCTACTGGTTTCGCTATTACCTGTGATCTGGGCGCCTGAGCGGGGCGCCGGTGCCGCTAGTCTCAGGCGAGATAGGCTTGGCTTGTGAGTGAAGTAGCCCCGCGTCGTCCGCGTCGTCCTTTGGCTATGCGCCGCTCTGTGGCTCAGCCTGTGCCGGAAGATTTAACTAAGGTGGTGGCTGAGCCGGAGCCGAGCCCGGAACCTACGGCTAAGTCTGCAGCTAGCCGGCTTGAGGCTGGTAAGTGGGCTGAGGTGGTGCGCCTGCGTACTTTGCCGGCTGCTTTAGCGCCGGTGCTGGCAGGTTCGGGCGTGGCTGGTGCTTTGGGTAGGTTCGATGCCGTCGCGGCCCTGTTGGCTGCCTTGGTGGCGTTGGCTTTGCAGATTGGCTGCAACCTGGCTAATGACTACTCTGACGGGATTCGTGGTACCGATGACGAGCGTACTGGCCCGGCCCGCCTGACCGCCTCTGGGCTGGTGGAGCCGGTTAAGGTTAAGCACGCCGCGTTTGGTTGCTTTGGCGCCGGGGCCCTGTTTGGGTTGGCTTTGGTGGCTTTGAGTGGCACTTGGTGGCTGGTTGCGGTGGGTGCGGCAGCGGTTGGGGCGGCTTGGTTTTACACGGGCGGGGCTAAACCCTATGGCTACTTGGGTTTGGGTGAAGTGTTTGTGTTCGTGTTTTTTGGGCTGGTGGCTACTGCCGGCACTACCTATACGCAGGCTCACGCGGTGCCCTGGTGGGGTTGGTTGACCGCTGTGGGGGTGGGTTTGATTGCCTGCTCGCTGCTGATGGTTAACAACCTGCGTGATATTGAAACTGACCCGGCCCATGGTAAGCGTACTTTGGCGGTGCGTTTGGGCTATGAGCGTGCTAGCCGCCTCTACCAGGTGATGCTGTTTGCACCCCTGATTTTGGGTTTGGTCGCCTTGTGGGGTGGGGGAGAGCCCGGTGGTTCACTGGGTGTGTTGGCTGCCGTGTCTGTGGTGGCGACTGTGCTGTGGGGGCAGTTGGCGTTGCTGGCTTGGCGTCCGGTGGCCGCTAAGGCTAAGGGCCGTGAACTGATTGGCGCACTGAAAATGGCCGGTATCTATGAGCTGGTTTATGGCCTGGGTTTGGGCCTGGCTCTGCTGGCGGTCTAGGGCACAGTTAAACTGTGGCCATGAGCGCGCAATACCCACTTCCTAAGCAGGTTTCTGAGATTTTTGATCCCACTAAGTGGCGTGACATCGCCGGTTTTGAGGATCTAACTGACGTCACCTACCACCGGGCAGTTAGCCGCGACGAAAATGGTAACTGCACTGATAAGCCCATTGTGCGCGTGGCTATTAACCGTCCTGAGCTGCGTAATGCTTTTCGCCCCCACACTGTGGATGAGCTTTACCGTACCCTTGACCATGCCCGTATGAGTGGGGATGTGGGCACAGTTATTCTCACCGGTAATGGTCCCTCAGCGCGCGACGGCGGCTGGGCTTTTTGTTCCGGCGGCGATCAGCGTATCCGCGGTCGCGACGGCTACCGCTATGAAGTTGAGCCCGCCCAGGCCCCCGAGCCGGCGTCGTCGTCGGCACAAAAAACGGCAGAAAGTGGGCCGCAGGGAGCACCAGAGCTCGGAACAGCGCTAGACCCTAGCGGGCAGCTGGCCTCCACCACCGCCAGGCGCGAACGCATCGACGCCGCCCGCGCTGGGAGGCTGCATATTTTGGAAGTTCAGCGCCTAATTCGCACCATGCCTAAAGTGGTGATCGCGGCTGTACCCGGCTGGGCGGCAGGCGGCGGTCACAGCCTAAACGTGGTGTGTGACCTGTCTATTGCCTCGCGCCAGCACGCGCTTTTTAAGCAAACTGACGCCAATGTGGGTTCTTTTGACGCCGGCTACGGCTCGGCCCTGCTAGCGCGCCAGGTGGGCGATAAGCGTGCCCGTGAAATTTTCTTCCTGGCGCGCACCTATGACGCGGAAACCGCCGAGCGTTGGGGGGTGGTCAACGAGGTGGTAGACCACGGAGAGCTAGAAAATAAAGCCATTGAATACGGCGAGATTGTGGCCACCAAATCTCCCCAGGCCATCCGTATGCTTAAGTTTGCTTTCAACCTGGCCGACGACGGTTTGGCCGGTCAGCAGGTCTTTGCTGGTGAAGCTACGCGCCTGGCCTATATGACCGATGAAGCTGTGGAAGGGCGTGACTCTTTCGTCAACAAACGCCCGGCAGACTGGTCTTCCTTCCCGTATTACTTCTAGATTGTCACTAAACCGCTGTCTATCCGGGGCTTTTTAGCCACCTCTGCCAAAGGTCATAGAGTTTTAGTTTCAGTTTAAACTCATCTATGCGTACGTTTGGGTGCTTTTAGCTGGTCAGCTTCGCCATTGCATTTGCGTTGCTGTACTGCATTGCTGCTGAGTACTTCCCTAAGATCAAACTGTGGCAGGGCGCTGCCTTTGGTCTACTGGTGTGGATCGGTGCGCACGTAGTGTTCATGCCGCTGCTGGGTTGGGTGCCCAGCCCCTTCCCGTGGGTTGAGGGCGGCCAGACCTGGTCCGAGCACTTCTCTGAAGCCCTAGGTCACGTAGTGTGGCTGTGGTCGATTGAAATCGTGCGCCGCGACCTGCGTAACCGCATCACCCGCCAGCCCGACCCTGAAGTTCCGTTGGAGCAGCCCTACCGCTGATAGCTAGCTGCAATCGGATTTAGTTGCCAAGACCGTATTTAAGGCGGTCTTGGTTGCGTTTAGGGCCCGCTAACGGCGACGGCGTTATGTCGCCCACCCCGGTGCGCGGGGAGGTGATGACGTGCGGGGCTGGCAGGGCGGCGTCGTCGCTAAGGAATAAAGGAATAATGGGGGCCATGCTTGAAACAATCCGTAAGCAATGCTCCCCGCCCGCCGCCGCGCTGTGGGAAAGCATTGACCGGGTAGAGATTTTCTCAATCGCCATGCGGGTGCGTTTTCGCGGTATCACCATGCGCGACGGCGTCCTAGTGCATGGCCCCTTCGGCTGGGGGGAGTGCGCCCCATTTTGGAACCACCCCGACGCTCACAGCGCTAAATGGCTGGCCAGCGCCCTGAGTCAAGCCACTAAACCGCTAACTGAGCAAGGTGTGCCAGAGCCTAAACGCCAGCAAATCCCGGTTAACACAACTATTGCCGCCCTGGGGCCTGAGGAAGCTGAGGCGCGCTCGCTCGCGGCAGTGGACGCGGGCATAAACACCGCCAAGGTGAAGGTGGCCGACAAGCCCGATTGTTTAAGCGAGGATCTACAGCGCCTAGAAGCGGTGCGCGGCGCCATGGGACCAGGGGCGGCTCTGCGCATTGATGTAAATGCTGCCTGGGATTTGGATCAGGCCCTAAAGCTACTACCCCTGTATGACCGCGCCGCCGGCGGGCTCGAATACGCTGAGCAGCCTTGCCGCTCCACCGCTGATCTGGCGGTTTTACGTCGCAAACTCCAGGTGCCAATCGCCGCCGATGAATCCTTGCGTTTGGATACCAACCCTATGGCAGTACGGCAGTTAGAAGCGGCGGATGTGGCCGTACTAAAAGTGGCCCCACTAGGTGGTATAAGTGCTGCTTATGAAATCTATAAGCGGTTAGAAATGCCGGCGGTGGTTTCTTCAGCCCTAGACACTTCGGTAGGGATTTACGCCGGTCTGCGCCTAGCTGGAACTCTAGATGAGCTGCCCTATGCTTGCGGCCTGGCCACCGGCTCGCTGCTGCAAGAAGACGTGATTGAGGCGCCCTTTAGGCCGGTAAATGGCCATTTAACCCTGAGCCAGCCGGTATCAGTTAAGCGCATCCCACCCGCCAGTGAGCCCTTACGTGAGCGCTGGTGCCAGCGCCTAGTGCGCCTGAGCACTCTGCTAGCTAGCTAAACTTAAAACCACATCTGGCGCCTTGGCGCGCTAGAGACCCAACTAGTTAGGCCAGTTGTGACCCCCCAAGAAGCATCCGCGCCCAGCGGCCCCGCCTTAGAAAACCCGGCCACCTTACTTGCCCGCGCCGTGGTGGCATCCCTAGTTGAAGCCGGGGTTAAACGGGTGGTGATCAGCCCAGGTTCACGTAACGCCCCGCTGACCTACGCCCTGGCCGACGCCGCGCAGGCCGGCTACCTGCAGCTGCGCGTGGTGGTTGACGAGCGCAGCGCCGCCTTTGTGGCTTTAGGTGCCTCCCGCTCCGACTGGCTGCATGAAGGCCTAGCTCGCCCCGCCGTGGCGGTTATGACCTCCGGTAGCGCGGTAGCTAACGCGCACCCTGCCGTAGTGGAGGCCGACGCCGCCGGGGTGCCGCTAATAATTTTGAGCGCCGACCGTCCCCACGCCCTGGTTAACACTGGTGCCAGCCAAACCACGGTGCAAACCGGGATTTTTGGCGCCGCCACCCGCTACCAGGCGGACCTGGGCGACACTAACGCAAGCGACGCCGTCGCCAACCAAGTACGCCGAGCGGTAGCCGCAGCCTCAGGACGCCTAAGCCTAGACCCCGGCCCGGTGCATCTAAACGTGCGCCTAGCCCCGCCGCTGGCCCCCGTCGCCCCTTGGCAAGTGCCGCATTTGGAACCCAAAACCCACTGGCTGCGTGCGCGCAAGCCCCTAGAGGAGCAGCTAAATGGGGTTACAGTCAGCCAAGTAGGGTGCCGCTTAGGTTTAGACCCCGCCCGGCGTGGGGTGATTGTGGTGGGGGACAACGACGACGCCGAGTTAGCCCACTATGCCGCCGCCCTGGCCCACGCTTGGGATTGGCCGCTACTGGCTGAACCCACCTCGCTAGTGCGCACCAACGCCAACGCGGTGGCTGCCTACAGTGCGCTTTTAGCTGGTGGCGACGGCTCAGTTGGTGGCGACGGCGCTCAGCTTTCTCAAGAGATCGAGCAGTTGCTGGTAGTCGGGCACCCCACCCTCACCCGCCCCATCGGCGCGCTACTGGCGCGGGAGGATATTTACCAGGTGGTGCTGACCAACCGGGCGCGCTGGAGTGACGTCAGTGGGCAAGCCGCCTACGTAACCACTCTGGAACAGGCTCTGAGCAGCCTAAATACCCCGGGTGCTGGTGCGGGGGTGGGCACTGGTGCCGGTGTGGGCGCTGGTGCGGGCGCAGACGCAGATGCAGGTGGAGATGCCAGCGCGAGTGCAGATGCGGGGGCGAGCGCCGGCGTCGGCAAAAACGCTCCGCTGCCACTGTGGCTCAGGCGCTGGCTACAAGCTGGCCAACACCAACTAAACGCCACCAGCGTAACTAAAGCCGCACAAATGGCTTTAACTACCTGGCAAGCCACTTCACAATACGAATTTCATAACCAATCAACAGCAATTCACAGCGACGGCCTAGAAAACAGCGTTACTTTAATGGCAGCTTCTTCGATGACCATCCGCTATTTAGATGCTGGATTACCTGCGGGTAAGCAACTAAAAAAGATGCCCGGCCCAGTAGTGGCTAATCGTGGATTAGCCGGTATTGACGGGACTATCTCCACCGCCGTAGGCCTAGCCTGGGCCAGTGGTCAACCAGTGCGGGTAATTATTGGGGATTTAGCGGCAGCACACGACTTAACCGGCCTGGTTAAGGCAGTTACAGAAAACGAGGTGGACCTGCAAGTAATCGTGTTAGACGATCATGGCGGCAAAATATTTAGCAGCCTTGAATATGGCGCCAGCGAGCTAAGTAATTATTTCCCACGCTTTTTCACTACCGCACAGCAAGTTGATTTCGCGCAAGCAGCAGCCGCATTTGGTGCCCACGTAAGCGTAATTGACGACGTCGATGGGCTGCAATCCCTATTGTCTAAGACAATTGAGGGCCGTAGCCTGGTGCATGTCAAACTTGTTTAAGGGTTGCTGCTAACTTCACCAAATGACCACGTCACTATGATTAGCGTCCATAAGGTAGCCATTACTGGCTACCGCTAAGCCTTTAGGAACTATTGATGAGCGATAACTACCAGCCCCGTAACCCCTACGCCCCCAACTATGGCAATAGGTCGGCCGGAAACTATGGCGCCGCCCCCTATGGCCAGGCCCCCTATGCTCCCTCTAGCGCCCCCGCAGCTCCCTCCGCTCCTGCTAGCGGCTACCCCGGCGGCTACAACAATGGTGCCAACTACACCTCTAACAGCAGCAACAACAAGAAGAGCTCCCCAGGTTGGGGTGGGGTGATGGCTCTATCGCTGACCACCGCCCTGGTGGCCTCAGGTATCACCGCTGGCGGCATGTACTATGCCGGCGCCACAGATGAAGCTCAGCCTTCCATCACCTCCACCTCCACCGTTTCAGCCAACAACCAAGGTAACACCAAACTGGTAACCAGCCAGGGTCAAACCCCTGACTGGCAAAAGGTAGCCGAAAACGTCTCTGGCTCCGTGGTTTCCATCCAGGCCAAGCTCTCTGAGGGCGGCTCCACCGGCTCCGGTGTGGTTATCGACAAGCAAGGCCACATCATCACCAACAACCACGTGGTAGCCGGGGCTAGTGCGCTATACGCCCAGCTCAAAGACGGGCGTATCTACGAGCTGGAACTAACCGGCACTGATCCCGCCAATGACCTGGCGGTAGTCAAAATCAAGAACGCCCCCTCAGACCTGACCGTAGCCCAAATCGGCTCCTCCAAGGATCTAAAGGTAGGCCAGGGCGTAATGGCTATCGGTGCCCCGCTGGGACTTTCCTCCACCGCCACCACCGGTATTATCTCGGCCCTAGACCGCCCGGTAGTCACTAAGGGCGAGTCCAGTGATGACTCCTCCGGCTCCTCAGCCAACCAACGCGTTTACACCAACGCCATCCAGGTTGACGCTGCCATTAACCCCGGTAACTCTGGTGGCCCGCTATTCGACTCACAGGGACGAGTTATCGGCATTAACTCCTCCATTGCCACCCTGGGCTCTTCCTCCTCCAGCGGCACGCGTAGCGGAAACATTGGTATCGGCTTCGCTATCCCCATTGACCTTGCCAATAAGGTGGCCCAGCAGCTTATCAAGGATGGCAAAGCCACCCACGCTTACCTGGGTGTTTCGCTTGAGGACGGCGGCGCCACGGTTAATGGCGAAACCCGCGCTGGAGCTAAGATCACCAAGGTTGGCGCAGGTTCCCCCGCCGCCAATGCGGGCCTGCGTGAAGGCGACGTAATCTTGGCTGTAGATGGTCACGCAGTAGGCGAATCAGTGGCCCTGATGGGTTATGTGCGCCAGTTCAGTGCCGGCGACCAGGTCAAGTTAACCGTTGCGCGCGGCTCAAACAAGATGGATGTTACCGTCAAACTGGTTGAGCGCCCCGACGACAAGTAAAACCTCGGGTGGTAAACCCAGCCTCAGACCGCGCGCCCAGCCTCGGGCGGTAAACCAGGCGACGGGTTAAACCCAGGCTCGGGCAGTAGCCCGGCCTTGGGCTACAAACCCAAAGCGGCGCGCATAGGCGCCATTTTGGCGTTAGTTTCCGCCAGTTCATCAGCGGCAACTGAATCCGGCATGATGCCCGCGCCCGCAAAAATCCGCACCGCACCCACCGGCTGGTTACCCATCGGGTAGCCAGCCGGACCGCCCTGCGTACCAGCTAGCTGCGGCGTCGAAGCCAGAACCTGCCCACTACGCAAAGCAATGCACCACTGGCCCTCACCGCGCCAATCCACCCAGCCCACCGGGCCGGCATAGCGCTCGCGGTCCATGCCCTCAAGCTCGCCGATCAGCTGCGCGGCCGCCGCTGTGGGGGTGCCGCATACGGCCGCCGTCGGATGTAGTGCTTCTACCAGCGCTAACGCTCCCGTGTCACCGGCTACCTGGCCGTAAATATCGGTGGCTAGGTGAATCACGTTAGGCAGGGTCAGCGCGAAAGGCTCGCTGGCGCGTAACTGCTCAGTGATAGGGGTAAGCGCCTTAACCGCTGAAGCCGCCGCCAACTGGTGTTCACGAGAGTTTTTAGGTGAGCCGCGCAGCCAATCAGCTAGCTGTTCTAGTTCACCTTGGTCCATATTGGCTCGGCGCCGGGCCGTGCCCGCCAGGACCCGCGAAAACACTTCCCGTTCACGTAGCTGCAACAGCATCTCGGGGCTGGCCCCAATCATCCCGTCCACGCTAAAAGTCCAGGTGGTGGCAAAGCGCGTGGCCAGGTGCTCTAGTACGGCGCCTAGCGTGAGCGAGCTTTTTAGATAGCTGTCGCGCGCTAGCACCACTTTGATGGCCCGATTTTGCTTCAGCGCCTGCGTGGCGAGCTCAACGGCCCCGGTCCACTGAGAGTCGCTAAGTGTGCTGCTTTGGCTGGTTTTGGCGCTCTCGACGGCGGCCGGGCTTGTTTGTCCGACGACGGGCGCGTTTGTTTGTCCGACGCCGGCCGGGCTGTCCGCGCTAGTAGCGCCGCCTGCATGTGCCTGCACGCCGGCAGGGCTGGTTTTGGTGGCCGAAGCAGCCTGGCCCTGTGCACAGGCGCAGACAAAATCCAAAATGTCTGCCAAACCAGCGTTTTCAGCTGCGTTTTCAGCCACGGTGCGCACAAAACTTAGCTGAGGGCTGTAGGTCTGGCCCCTAAAAACTTCGCCGCGCGGCGCCGTCAGGGCGGGGGAGAGCTCAAAGCGAGTCAGCCACCAACCCTGACGGTCGTGCCCCACCAAAACCTGGGGCACTACCAGCACCGAACTAGCCTGGGAAGTAGCGCTAAAAGTGATAGCTCCCAGCGCTAGTGGCCCGCTGCCAGGGCGACGCACCTGGTCAACCCAACTGGCCTGACCCACCTCATGGCGCCAAGCCTGACGCAGCTGCTCAATGCGCTTAGCCTCAGGTGCAGGCGGGGCGCTTAAAGTGAGCAGGCGTCCCAAACCCACTAAGCCGTAACCCTCATGCAACCAGCAGCTGACCGACGTCGGCGCATGCAAAAAATCAGTCAGGCTGATGTCGGGGCTAACCGACAGTGGGGTAGAGGTGCAAAACAGCTGACCGCTCATGCGCTGGGCTTAACCGCCTGATGCAGCGCCACAATGCCGCCAGAGAGGTTCTTATAAGCCACCTGACGCCAACCGGCCTCAAGCAGCAGCTGCGCCAACTCCTCCTGGTTAGGCCAAGACAAAATCGACTCAGCCAAATAGTCATAAGACTCAACATTGGAAGAAAACACCCGGGCCGCCGGGGGCATTACATGACCCAAAAACCACTTGTAGCTCTCACGCACCACCGGGGTAGTGGGAGTGGAAAACTCTGCAATCACAATCCGCCCCCCGGGCTTAGTGACCCGATACATTTGGCGTAAAGCCGCCAAAGTGTCGTTTACATTGCGCAGGCCGTAAGAGATAGTGACCACGTCAAAAGCGTCGTCGGCAAAAGGCAAAGCGGTGGCATCCCCAGCCACAAACTGCAGCTCCGGGTAACGGCGCTTACCCTCCTGCATCATGCCAATGGAGAAGTCGCAGGCCACCACCTGGGCGCCGGTAAGGGCATAGTCGTTAGTGGAGGTGCCCGTGCCCGCAGCCAGGTCCAGAACCTTCATGCCGGGGCCGGCGCCCACAGCTGCACGGGTAACTGCTCGCCAGGCGCGCACTTGGAAACCGCTCATGACGTCATTGGTTAAATCGTAGCGGCGGGCGACAGTGTCGAACATGCCCGCTACTTCGCGCGGGTCCTTATTTAGGCTGGCTCGTGACATGGTGTAATCATCTCAGGTTTTAGAGCTTATGAGCGCAGATTTAAGCAAGCTAAACCGCGCGTAATAAAGCATTTTACTTAGGTGTGACAATCCGTCGTAAAAACGAACTTTTGGCGTAATATGGGCAAAAGCTAGAGGTTAAGCGCGTCGTGTGCGCAACCCCTGGCGCCTAGCTACTACAGTTTAAAGGTCAATCTCTGTGCGTAAAAGGATGGTGTTCTCGCCGTGAATCCCTATGTCTCCTTACTGGTGATGGGGGCAGTTGCGCTACTTATCGCCATTGGTGGTCTGGCAATGTCTGCCATTATCAGCCCCAACCGGCGCAACTCCACCAAGGTGCGTAACTATGAGTGCGGTGTGGATCCAACTCCTGCCAACAACGCTCACGGGCGCTTCCCAGTCAAGTTCTACCTGGTAGGTATGACCTTCATCATTTTCGACATTGAGGTCGTGTTCCTCTACCCCTGGGCCAGCTCTTTCGCAAAGCTAGGTCTGTTCGGGCTGGTAGCAGCGCTTATTTTCATCGCCCTAATCACCGTTCCCTACGTCCTTGAATGGCGTCGTGGCGGCCTGGATTGGGACTGATAAGGGGATAAAGCATGAGCCAAGAAAACCAAGCCGGTAACCCCGGATTCCTGCTAACCAGCGTTGAGACCGTGGCCGGCCTAGCCCAGTCACGTTCGCTATGGCCCGTCACCATGGGTCTAGCCTGCTGCGCCATCGAAATGATGGCCACCGCCGGCCCCCGTTTCGACCTGGCCCGCTTCGGTTGGGAGGTATTTCGTGCCTCGCCGCGTCACGCAGACGTAATGATCGTTTCCGGGCGTGTAAGCCACAAGATGGCTCCCATCGTACGTAACGTCTACGACTCGATGCCTGAGCCCAAGTGGGTTATCTCCATGGGTGCCTGCGCCTCCACCGGCGGTATGTTCAACAACTACGCCGTAGTGCAGGGCGCCGACCACATTGTGCCGGTAGACATCTACCTGCCCGGCTGCCCCCCGCGCCCCGAAATGCTGATCAACGCCATGCTGGAGCTGACCAAGCAGATCTCTAAGCGCCCGCTGCTGGGCCACCGCAAGGAGATCGCTCGCGCCGTCGAGGCTGCCGCCCTGGCCGCCACCCCCACCCACGCACAGAAAGGCCTGCTGGCATGAGTGAAGAGCTAAGCCAGGCAACCGAGGCGCCCGTAGCCCAGATTGACGGCGTCGCCGTACGCCCGCAGCTAGCCCTGGAAGTTATCGGCAGCGAACACGGCCTATTTGGGGCCAAAGACGCCGGTGACACCACCGGTTTTGACGGCCTCAGCCAGGTAATCACCCTAGCCCCCGCAGCGGTGCGCCCCTACGGTGGCTGGTTCGACGCCGTCGTCGACGACCTAATCGAAGACCTAGACAAGGGCGGGCTAGAACCCTCCCAGGTAATCGAGAAGGTAGTTGTAGAAAACGGCGAGCTAACCATTTTTGTGGTACGCGAGCACCTGGTGGCCGTAATGCAGTACCTGCGTGACGACCCCGACCTGCGCTTTGAGCTGTGCATTGGGGTCTCGGGCGTTAACTACCCCGGCGACAAAGACCGCGAACTGCACGCCTGCTACCAGCTTATGAGCCTGACCCACGGCAGTCGTCAGCTACGCATTGAGGTAGCTGTTCCCGACGCCGACCCGCACGTGCCCTCAGTAGTTAGCGTTTACCCCGGTAACGACTGGCACGAGCGCGAAACCTGGGACCTGATGGGCATCGTTTTCGATGGTCACCCCGGCCTCACCCGCACGGCCATGCCCGATGACTGGGTAGGCCACCCCCAACGCAAGGATTACCCGCTAGGTGGTATCCCGGTCGAATACAAGGGCGCATCCACGCCCCCCGCTGACACTCGGAGGTCTTACCGCTGATGAGCATTCACGCAACCGGTGCAGCACTAGACTCTCTGGCCGCTGACGCTCCCCAGTTCCAAACCAACGGTGGCGACTGGGATGAAGTACTAGCCCAGATTGCTGCCCGCGATGAAGAAGAACGCATGCGCGATGACCGCATCGTGCTGAACATGGGTCCCGTCCACCCCTCCACCCACGGCGTGCTGCGCCTGGTGCTAGAGGTGGAAGGTGAACATGTCACCGATGTGCGCGTAGGCACCGGATACCTACACACAGGTATCGAAAAGAACATGGAGTTCCGCACCTTCACCCAAGGCGCCACCTTCGTAACCCGTATGGATTACGTGGCCCCCTTCTTCCAGGAAGTGGCTTGGGCTCTGGCGGTGGAAAAGGCCCTGGGGATTACTGACCAGGTGCCCGAGAAGGCCTCGGTAGTGCGCGTGCTGCTCATGGAGCTAAACCGCATCGCCTCCCACCTGATCGCCGTGGGAACCGGTGGTAATGAGCTGGGTGGTACCACCTTGCTGACCATCGCCTTCCGTGGGCGTGAAAACATTTTGCGCGCCTACGAAATGATCACCGGCCTGCGCATGAACCACGCCTTTGTGCGTCCCGGCGGCCTAGCCCAAGATATTCCCGCAGGTGCGGTAGAGTTCATCCGCTCCACCCTGCCCAACATTAAGCGTGACCTGGGCGAGCTGGAAAAGCTGTGCATGGGTAACCCGATTCTGCGCGGCCGTATGATCGGCGTGGGCGAGATCGACCTGGCTGGGGCCATGGCCCTGAGCCTGACCGGCCCCTGCCTGCGCGCCACCGGCTACCCGATGGACCTGCGTAAGAGCGCCCCCTACTGCGGGTATGAAACCTACGACTTTGACGTGCCGGTTTACGACCGCTCTGACTGCTTCAACCGTATGCGCGTGCGTATGGATGAATGCTTCCAGTCCCTCAAGATTGTCTCCCAGTGCCTTGAGCGCCTAGAGCAGCTAGAGGGCGAGCCCACCATGGTGGATGACCCAGCTATTGCTTGGCCGGCCCGCATGAGCCTAGCCGCTGATGGCCAGGGCCAGTCCCTAGAGCACGTGCGTGAAATCATGGGCACCTCCATGGAGTCCCTGATCCACCACTTCAAGCTGGTCACCCAGGGCTTCCACGTGCCCGCAGGGCAGGTTTACCAGACGGTTGAGCACGCTAAGGGTCTGCTGGGTGTGCACCTAGTTTCCGACGGCGGCACTCGCCCCTACCGCGTGCACTTCAGGGATCCTTCCTTCTCTAACCTGCAGTCCATGGCCATTATGGGAGAGGGCGGCATGCTTGCCGACATCGTTCCGACTCTGGCTTCCATCGACCCCGTACTAGGAGGTGTGGACCGCTGATGAGTTATGACGAAGCAACTTTGACGCGTCTACGTGAAGAAAGCGCCCAGATCATGGGGCGTTACCCCAGCGGGCATGAGCGTAGCGCGCTGATCCCGATGCTGCACCTAATTCAGAGCTATGACGGTTACGTCTCGCCTGACGGCATCCGTTTTTGCGCTGAAACCCTGAACCTAACCACCTCCGAGGTTAGCGCTGTAGCCACTTTCTACAGTCAGTTCCGCCGTCACCCCGGCGGCCAGTACCACGTGGGTGTATGCACCAACGCACTGTGTGCGGTTATGGGTGGAGACGCGGTTTGGGACGCGGTTAGCGAGCACCTGGGCATCGGTAACGACGGCGTCACTGAAGACGGCAGCATTTCGCTAGAACGCATCGAATGCAATGCGGCCTGCGACTATGCGCCGGTAGTGATGGTCAACTGGGAGTTTTTCGACAACCAGACCCCCGCCAAGGCCATTGACCTGGTGGACAAGCTGCGTCAAGGCAAGCCGGTAGGCCCCACCCGTGGCCCCAAGCAGGTGCCCACTTTCAAGCAAAACGAGCACCTACTAGCTGGTTTTGAAGACGGCCTAGTAGATGAGGGCATCAGCGCTGGCGCCCCCAGCCTGCTAGGACAGACAATCGCCCAGGAAAAGGGCTGGAGCGCACCGAAGGAGGAAACCAAGTGAGTGACACTGCAGTGGCACAGCCCGCTTACAGTGCGCCAGGGACGCTAACGCCCATCTTGACCTCCATGTGGGGTGTGGACCGCTCTTGGACCCTGGACGTTTACCGTCGTCACGGCGGCTATGAGGGCCTAGCTAAGGCCAAGAAAATGCAGGCCAGCGAAATCGTTGAGCTGGTTAAGGCTTCCGGCCTGCGCGGCCGTGGTGGTGCAGGCTTCCCCACCGGTCTGAAGTGGTCATTCCTGCCCGCCCCTGACGGCAAACCGCGTTACCTGGTGGTTAACGCTGACGAGTCTGAGCCGGGCACCTGCAAGGACATCCCCACCATTATGGGTAACCCGCACGCCCTGATTGAGGGTGTGGCCATCACTTCGCGCGCTATCGGTTGCGACCACGCTTTCGTATACCTGCGCGGTGAGGTTAGCCAGGTTTACCGCCGTCTGCTGGCTGCGGCTCGTGAGGCTATGGAATCTGGCCTGCTAGACACCGGTTTTGGCCTGGATGGCAAGCAGCCACTAACCATTACTGCCCACGCCGGCGCCGGCGCCTACATCTGTGGTGAAGAAACCGCGCTGCTGGACTCGCTAGAAGGCCGCCGTGGTCACCCGCGTCTCAAGCCGCCTTTCCCGGCTGTGGCCGGTCTGTACGCCCGTCCCACCGTTATCAACAACGTTGAGACCATCTCCCAGGTGCCCGGCATCCTACGTGAAAGCGCCGCCTGGTACTCCGCCATGGGTACTGAAAAGTCCAAGGGGCACGGTATTTTCTCCGTCTCTGGACACGTGCGTAACCCCGGCCAGTTTGAGGCTCCTTTCGGCATCACCATGCGCGAGCTGATCGACATGTGCGGCGGTATCCGCGACGGTCACCAGCTCAAGTTCTGGGTGCCCGGTGGTTCCTCCACTCCCATCTTCACCGAAGATGAGCTCGATGTTCCCCTGGACTATGAGTCTGTAGGCGCCGCCGGCTCCATGCTGGGTACCCGCGCGCTACAGGTATTTGACGAGACTGTTTCAGTAGTGCGCGTAGTGACTCGCTGGACCGAGTTCTACCAGCACGAATCTTGCGGTAAGTGCACTCCTTGCCGTGAAGGTACCTACTGGATGCGCCAAATCATGCTGCGCCTAGAGGCCGGTAAGGGCCTGCCGGGTGACGTGGAAAAGCTGGAGTCGATTGCCTCCAACATCGCTGGGCGCTCCTTCTGTGCGCTAGGTGACGCCTCCGCCACCCCGGTGCTAAGCGGCATCAAGCGTTTCCGCTCTGAGTTCGAGGCTGGTTACACCACCCCGGCTTGCGAGCTTTTCCCCTACGCAGCCAGTGCAATCACGGAAAGCGGACGGTGACTTCTATGACCGACCTGGTAAACATCAAGATCGACGGCGCCTCGGTGGCCGTGCCTAAGGGTACGTTGCTCATCCGCGCCGCCGAACAGGTGGGCGTGCGCATCCCGCGTTTTTGCGACCACCCGCTGCTAAAGCCCTCAGCTAACTGCCGCCAGTGCCTGGTGGAAGTAGCTATGCCCGGGCGCGACGGCGTCGTCCGTAAGATGCCCAAGCCCCAACCCTCCTGCGCCATGACCGCCATGGAAGGCATGGAGATCGAAACCCAGGCAACCAGCGAGGTAGCTGCCAAGGCCCAAAACGGGACCATGGAGTTCTTGCTGATCAACCACCCGCTAGACTGCCCGGTCTGTGACAAGGGTGGCGAATGCCCGCTACAGAACCAGGCGCTTAAAATCATGGAGCAGGGCGGCCAGTCCGTCACCCGCTTCACCGACGTCAAGCGCACCTTCCCCAAGCCGCTGCGGCTAACCAGCCAGATCCTGCTAGACCGCGACCGCTGCATCTTGTGCCAGCGTTGCGTGCGTTTCGCAGACCAGATCGCTGGTGACCGTTTCATTGCCCTGCAAGGACGCGGTGGCGGTCACCCCGCCGGCGAGCACTCGGGTATGTACGGCGAGCAGATTGGCCGCTTTGACGCCACCGCCCTGGACTTCTACGAGCCCGGCGACTACGCGGGCACGCAGGACATTCGCGGCGAGCACCACCTGATTCCCGACCCCACCCTGTCCGGCCCCGGTGGTCAAAGCGGCGTGCAGGACGGTCTAACCGCCGGCGCTGAGGTAGACAACCAGGATGTAAGCGGACGCCCCTTCGCCTCCTACTTCTCGGGCAACATCATCCAGATCTGCCCCGTAGGTGCCCTCACCAGCGCCAAGTACCGTTTCCGGGCCCGCCCCATGGACCTGGTTTCCACCGACTCAGTAACCGAACACGACGCCTCCGGCTCCGCCATCCGCGTGGACATGCGTCGCGGTGTGGTGCTGCGCCGCATGGCCGGCAACGACCCCGAGGTCAACGAAGAGTGGATCACCGACAAGGACCGCTTCGCCTTCCCCTGGGCCAGCGCTCCGGACCGCCTGACCACCCCGCTGGTACGTGAAGCTGACGGCACCCTGGTTCCCACCAGCTGGCCCGATGCTCTCGACGTCGCCGCGCAGGGGCTAGCTAAGGCTATCGCCGCTGGTGGCGTGGGCTTCCTGCCCGGTGCCCGGTTGACTCTAGAGGACGCTTGGGCCTGGTCTCGCTTTGCCCGCACCGTGGCCCACACCAACGACATCGACCAGCGAGTACGCCCCGCCGGCGCTGAGGATGAAGCCTTCATCGCCGCTAACGTGGCTGGTCGTGGCCTTGGCCGCGTCACCTACACCAGCCTGGAAAGCGCCGGCACGGTGCTGCTGGTGGCCCTAGAGCCCGAGGACGAGTGTGGTTCGCTGTTCCTGCGTCTGCACAAGGCTGTAAACAACCGTGGCCTCAAGGTGCACACCGTGGCTCCGATTAAGAGCGCCGGTTCGGTAAAGCTACGGGCCAACATCATCAGCGCCACCCCCGGTAGCGAGGTTGCCGCTGTCAAGGCCCTGCCCGCCGAGCTAACCGAGGCCCTTAGCGCTGAGGGTGCCACCATCCTGGTGGGTGAACGCGCCGCCGAGGTGCCCGGCCTGCTCAGCGCCGTCGACGCTTTGGCTAAGAGCACCGGTGCCCGCCTGGCTTGGGTGCCGCGCCGTGCCGGTGAACGCGGTGGTATCGAGGCTGGTACCCTGCCGGGCCTGCTGCCTGGTGGTCGCCTAGTTTCCGACGACGCCGCCCGCGCCCAGGTTGAGCAGCTATGGGGCGCCCTGCCCGCTGCTGCCGGCCGTGACACTGAGGCCATCCTTAACTCTGTGCTCAGCGCCGAGGGTCTGGACGCCCTGGTAGTTGGTGGCGTTGACCTGCGCGACTTTAGCGACCCAGGATTGGCCCGCACCGCCATGAGCGAAGCTGGCTTCCTGGTACAGCTAGAGGTGCGCCGCTCAGAAATCAGCGAGCACGCCGACGTGGTCTTCCCCGTGGCCCCGCCCGTGGAAAAGAACGGCACCTTCGTTAACTGGGAAGGCCGCGTGCGTCCCTTCGGTCAGGCCCACGTTTCACGCGCCCGCACCGACCGTCAGGTACTGGCCATGCTGGCTGCAGAAATGGGATCTGACCTGCACGTAAATGACCTAGCGCAGCTACACCGTGAGCTAGCCGGCCTGGGCATTAGCGCAACGCACCCTAACATGCAGCCCACCAGCGCCGTCGCCACTAGCAAACTGGCCCCCGGGCAGGCCTACCTGGCTACCCACAAGCCCATGCTTGACGGCGGGCGCCTACAGGACTTCGAAGAGCACCTGGCCGCCACCGCGCGCCGCCCGGTGGTCTACGTGGCCCGCGAACTGGCCAAGGCTAATGGCATCCACTCCGGCAGCCAGCTGCAAGTCAGCACGCAAACCGGATCGATCACTTTGCCGGCGGTAATCGCGCCGCTAGCACCCAACACTGTTTGGCTTCCCGAATGCTCGGCCGGTTCCACCGTGCGTCAGAGCCTAGGTGGCGGCCAAGGTCTTATCGTTAATCTCTCGGAGGTGAAGTAAATGCACGCCGTCGTTATGACGCTGCCAACCGCAGCCGGGGTAACTGCGGACTTTTCTGACACCCCCTGGTGGATTACGCTGATCAAAGCCGTATTCCTAGCGGTATTTTTGATCTTGTCCGTGATTATGGCGCTGTGGGTTGAGCGTCGTGGGCTGGGCCGTATGCAGACCCGTCTAGGGCCTAACGTTAACGGTCCGCTAGGTCTGCTTCAGGCTGTTGCCGATGCAGGCAAGCTGATCATGAAGGAAGACTTCTGGCTGAAAGGCGCCGAGAAGTTTATCTACCTGCTGGCCCCCACCATTGCTGCCTTCTGTGCCTTCATGGTGTACGCGGTGATCCCCTTTGGGCCTTCGGTGAGCTTCTTTGGGCACCACACCCCGCTGCAGCTAACTGACTTCCCGGTTTCGGTGCTCTACATCCTGGCTATTACCGCCTTTGGTGTGTACGGCATTGTGCTGGGTGGTTGGTCCGCCCACTCCACCTACCCGCTGTTTGGTGCAGTGCGTAGCGCCGCCCAGGTGATCAGCTACGAGCTGGCCATGGGTCTGTCCATTGTGACCGTGTTCCTGGTTTCGGGCTCCATGTCCACCTCCGGGATTGTGGCCGCACAGACCAATCTGTGGTGGTGTGTGGGCTTGCTACCCAGCTTCCTGATCTATGTCATCTCCATGATTGGTGAAGTTAACCGCCTGCCCTTCGACCTTCCTGAAGCTGAAGGTGAGCTGGTGGCTGGACACATGGTGGAGTACTCCTCCATGAAGTTCGCCTGGTTCTTCCTGGCCGAATACATCAACATGTTCAACGTTTCCGCCGTGTGCACCACCTTGTTCCTAGGTGGCTGGAGCGCCGGCCCGCTAACCCTGATCTGGCAGGGCGCTGACTCTGGCTGGTGGCCGGTGCTGTGGTTCGTAACCAAGGTGTGGGCCTGCATGTTCTTCATGATTTGGACCCGTGGTACTTTGGTGCGTTTCCGCTACGACCAGTTCATGCGTTTTGGTTGGAAGTTCCTGATCCCGGTGGCCCTAGCCTGGTTTGTGCTGGTAGCCATTGTGCAGGGCCTGCGTGCCTTCACCGACATGGACGCACAGCAGCTGCTGCTAGGTCTAAGCGTGATCTGCGTGGTGACCATGGTGGTGCTGTTCTTCTGGCCTGAATCTAAGCCCACTGAGGAAGAGTCTGAGAGCGACTTTGACGCTTTCGCCGGTGGTTACCCGGTCCCACCGCTGCCCGGGCAGGAACTACCTGCCTCTACCCGCCACGCGGTGGCCGCCAAGTCTGCCAAGGAGGTTGAAAAGTGAGTAAAAAAGAAATTGATGCCTCCAACCACGACCAGTGGCTGCGTGATGAGCCCTCGGCGCTAGCTAAGCTGCTCTCGCCGCTGGCCGGCTATGGGGTAACTATTTCCTCCATGTTCCGTCCGGTGGAAACTGAGCCTTACCCCTTTGAAAAGCCTCGGGTTATGCCTCGCTTCCACGGCCGCCACCAGCTCAACCGTTACGACGACGGGCTGGAAAAGTGCATTGGTTGTGAACTGTGTGCTTGGGCTTGCCCGGCTGACGCTATCTACGTTGAGGCCGCCCCCAACACCCCCGAAGCCCAGTACTCTCCCGGTGAGCGTTACGGGCGCGTCTACCAGATCAACTACTTGCGCTGCATTTTGTGCGGTTACTGCATTGAGGCTTGTCCTACCCGCGCGCTAACCATGACTCACGAAATCGATGAGCTGGTAGGCGACGGTCGTGAAGGCCTGATCTATGAAAAGCAAAACCTGCTAGCTCCCTTGCCTGAAGGTGCCCTAGCTGCCCCGCACCCGATGGCGCAGGGCTGCGAAGACGGTGACTACTACCGTGGCGAGGTTAGCGGCCCCACCCAGAACCAGGTGGATTGGGTACGTGTCAACCGTCCCGATGACCCCAGCCTGGCCACCGCGAAAGTCGTAAACCAGAAGGAGGCTGTGCGCTAATGGCAACTTCACTAGCCACCGCCCTTTTGCCCGCCCCACAGCTGGGCTTGGGTGAAAGCATCCTGTTTGGGGTAGTCGCCGTCATTGCAGTGGTGTGCGCCCTGGGCGTGCTCACCGCTAAGCGTGCGGTCTACGCGGCCGTAAACATGATCATGATCATGATCTGTTTGGCCACCCTTTACATTGCTAACTCTGCCCCCTTCCTGGGAGCGGTGCAGATCGTGGTCTACACCGGTGCGGTCATGATGCTTGTGCTATTCGTGATCATGCTGGTGGGTGTGGCCGCAGACGAGTCCATTGCCGACACTGTCAGTGGACACAAGCTCCTCTCCAGCCTGATGGGCTTGGGCTTGGTAGTCACCCTGGTGACGGCGCTAATGCGTTCGCAGCTGGTAGGGCCGGCCAAGTTCTCAGCTGAAATTGCTGACGACTCCATTGGTTCCCTAGCCAAGGTGCTGTTCAACGACTACTCCACAGTTATGGAGCTAACCGGTCTGCTGCTAATCACCGCCGCCCTAGGCGCGCTGACCCTAACCCACCGCGAAAGCGCCACTAAGCGTCGCGGCCAGGCTCAGGTTGCTAAGGACAAGCTTGAGGCCTACGCCAAGCGCGGCGAGCACCCGGGTCAAAAGCCCTTCTCCGGTGTATACGCCACCACCAACAGCGCCGCCGCCCCGGCGGTGGACGCTTCCGGCAAGCTGCTTGACGAGTCGGTTTCGCGCGTACTGCGTATTCGTGGCCAGATGCTAAACACTGGTGCCCTGCTGCCTAAGGCCAGCGTGCCCTTCCCGGTGGAAACCGAGGCACAGGTTGAAAACGCGGTACACGGCCACTCCGGCATGGACGCCATGAATGGCGCCCCGGCCCCGCAGGTGAGCCAGCCTCTGGCCGCTGAAGCCGAAACTAGCGCTGACGCTGCTAAGGAGGAAAAGTGAGCCTAAGCGTTTACGTAGTCCTGGCCGTGGTGCTCTTTAGCATTGGTGCGCTCACCGTGCTGCTGCGCCGCGACGTGATTATTGAACTAATGGGGGTGGAGCTGATGCTTAACTCAGCTAACCTCGCCCTGGTTACCTTCTCACGTCTGCACGGCAACCTTGATGGCCAGGTTTTTGCCTTCTTCGTGATGGTGGTTGCCGCAGCTGAAGTTGTGGTGGGGCTATCGATTATTGTGTCCATCTTTAAGACCCGCAGGAGCGCATCTGTTGATGACGTTGACCTGCTCAAGCACTGAGAGGAAAACCGGTGAACTTTACTCCTCTCGCAGTACAAGCCACTAGCCAGGATGTGCTAGCCGTGCCCGCTACAGGTTTGCTGGCCTACGCCTGGCTGCTAATTGCCATCCCGGCCGCTAGCGCCGCCCTGTTGCTGGTGCTGGGACGTCGCAGCGACAAGTGGGGCCACTGGCTGGCTCTGGCTGCTGCTGGTTTTGACGCCTGCTTTGGGCTAACCCTGATCTGGAAGCTGCTAAGCCTTCCGGGCTCCCAGCGCGTAACCGACTACCACCTGTGGCGTTGGTTCAGCGCCGGCAAATGGGAGCTAGACCTGGGCGTGCGCGTTGACCCGCTGTCGCTGACCTTCGTGGGCCTAGTTACCTTTGTGGGTTTCCTGATCCACGTTTACTCCGTGGCCTACATGTCCCACGACCGTGACCGTCGTCGTTTCTTCGCCTACCTGAACCTGTTCGTGGCAGCCATGCTCACTCTGGTTCTGGGTGACAGCTACCTGGCCCTGTTCGTGGGTTGGGAAGGCGTGGGTCTGGCTTCCTACCTGCTAATTGGTTTCTGGAACACTGCCGACGCCGACGCTCCCGACGCCGTCAAGGCCACTAGCGCCAAGAACGCCGTCGCCGCTAAGAAGGCCTTCGTAATGAACCGTGTCGGTGACATGGGTCTGCTGGCCGCCATGATGGCCATGATGAGTGTGGTGGGCTCGGTTGACTTCGACGCCGTCCTGCCCGCCGCCACTACGGGTGCCGTATCCACCGGCTGGCTGACCGTTATCGGCCTGTTCCTGCTGGTGGCAGCCTGTGGTAAGTCTGCACAGTTCCCCCTGCAGGCCTGGCTGGGTGACGCCATGGCTGGCCCCACCCCGGTGTCGGCCCTGATCCACGCGGCCACCATGGTTACCGCCGGTGTGTACCTAATGGTGCGCTCGGGCGCTATCTACCAGGGTGCCCCTGACGCCCAGCTGGCTGTGGCCATCATTGGTGCCATTACGCTGCTGTTCGGTGCCATTGTGGGTTGCGCCAAGGACGACATGAAGAAGGTACTGGCCGCCTCCACCATGAGCCAGATTGGTTACATGATGCTGGGCGCGGGCCTAGGCCCCATCGGCTACGCCTTCGCTATCTTCCACCTGCTCACCCACGGCTTCTTCAAGGCCCAGCTGTTCCTGGGTGCCGGTAGCGTCATGCACGCTATGAGCGACCAGGTCAACATGCGTCGCTTTGGTAACCTGCGCACCGCCATGAAGATCACCTGGATCACCATGGGTATCGGCTGGATCGCCATCCTTGGTTTGCCGCCTTTCTCCGGCTTCTTCTCCAAGGACAAGATCATCGAGGCCGCTTTTGTGGGTGAAGGTGTGCGCCCGTGGATCCTGGGTTCCATTGCCCTGATTGGCGCCGGAATTACCGCTTTCTACATGTCGCGTCTGTTCTTCATGATTTTCCACGGCAAGGCCCGCTGGACTACTGAAGCTGACCTGGAAGGCCCGGTCCACCCGCACGAGTCCAGCCCCTGGATGACCGTCCCCATGATCATCTTGTCGGTGTTCTCGGTGGGTCTAGGTGGCGCACTCAGCTACGGTGACGCCTTCACTAACTGGCTCACCCCGGTAGTTGGCCACCACGAGCACGGCGAGCCGGTTTTGGCTATTCCGGTGATCATGGCTGCCACCTTGATCCTGGTAGTGGCCGGTGTGGCCCTGGCTTGGGTGATGTATGTGCGTCGCCCGGTAGCCACCGTGGTTCAGCCTTCCAACGTTCTGGTTGAAGCTGCACGTCACGACCTATACCAAGACAACCTCAATGAGGCTGTGGCCATGCGCCCGGGTAAGGCCCTGGCTGATGGTGCTGACCGCTCTGACCGTTACGTCATCGACGGTGTTATTGGAGCCCTGGTGGCCACGGTTAAGGGTTCTGGTAAGGCCGTTACTGCTGCTCAAAACGGTTATGCGCGTTCCTACGCCGCTTACATGCTGGTGGGGGTTGTCGCCTTGTTGATCGCCCTCGTCGCCGCCCAAATTTGACGGGAAGATGTAAATGTACACGTCAGTAATTAACGCTTCATTCCCGGTGCTTTCCATCGCGGCGGCAGTGCCCATGCTGGGTGCGCTCCTACTGTGGTTAGTGCCTGCAAGCCGCCGCCAGGCTAAGCTCCTGGGCATGGTGTTCTCGCTGGTAACCCTAGGTTTAGCTGGTCACATGCTGGCCAACTATGACTACTCGGCTACCGACAAGCTACAGTTCGCCCAGTCCGGCAGCTGGATCCCCGTGTTCGGGGTGAGCTGGTCGCTGGCGCTGAGCCCGATCTCGCTGGCCATGGTGGTGCTAGCCCTGGCCCTAGTGCCGCTGGTGCTTATCGCCGCTCGCTCTGATGTGAGCCAGGAGCAGCTGGGCGGTTTCACCGGACACGTACTGGCTCTGGAATCGTTCATTGTGGTGATTTTCAGCGCCCAGGACCTGTTCGTCTTCTACCTGGCTTTTGAAGCCATGTTGATCCCGGTCTATTTCCTGATCGGTAACTACGGTGGCCCCCAGCGTCGTCGTGCAGCTATGAAGTTCCTGCTTTACTCGCTGGCCGGGGGACTGGTCATGCTGGTGGCGGTAGCTATCGTGGGTGTGCACGCCTACGGCAACCCCGAGGGCTTCACCTTCACCCAGATGGCTGCCACCTACAAGGAGCTAGGCCAGAGCGAACGCACCATCATGTTCATCTGCCTGCTGGTGCCGTTCATTATCAAGGCCCCCATGGTGCCGCTGCACACTTGGCTGCCTGACACCGCCGAGCAGGCCACCCCGGGTACCTCCGTGCTGCTGATCGGCGTACTGGACAAGATCGGTACCTACGGCATGATCGTTATGTGTGTGCCGCTGCTAACCAGCGACATGCACTGGGTCTCGCTGACCATGATGAGCCTGGCGATTGTGGCCATTATTTACGGTGGTTTGGCCGCCATTGTGCAAGACCACCTGTACCGCCTGATTTCCTACACCTCGGTAAGCCACTTTGGTTTCATGGTGCTGGGTATTTTCGGCGGCTCAGTTGCTGGGGCCAGCGGCGCCATGGTTTACATGGTGGCTCACGGCCTGTCGATCGCGGGCCTGTACCTAATCTCTGGGTTCCTGGTGCGTCGCACCGGCACCGCGCGCCTGTCCGAGATGGGCGGTATTGCCCGCGTCAGCCCGGTTATTGCCGGCACCTTCCTGTTTAGCGCCCTAGCCTCAATTGCGCTGCCGGGCCTGAGCGGGTTTGTGCCCGAGTGGCTGGTGCTCACCGGTACCTTCTCTGTCTCGACGGCGGCCGGCCTGTTCGCCCTGCTGGGTGTGGTTATTGCGGCTCTGTACGCGCTATGGCCCTACCAGAAGGTGTTCACTGGTGCGCCCAAGGAAAAGTATGTGGGTATCGGTGACCTGAACAAGAGCGAAAAGCTGCTGGTCACCCCGCTGCTGATCGCCATGCTGGCGCTGGGTCTATTCACTGCGCCGCTAACTAACTTGCTAGCCGAACAAGCCGAGCTGATTAGTGCCTACACTGGCCAGCCCGAGCAGGTTTCGGCAGTCCTGTCCCAGGGAGGGGAAGCCAAGTGAACGAAACTGCTGCTACCGCAGCCCAATTTAACTGGGCTGCCTTGGCCCCCGCACTAGCGGTGGCGTTAACCGCAGTCCTCGGGGTGCTGGTTGAAGCCCTAGTGCCGCGCGCTTGGCGCCCCACCACCCAGCGAGTACTGGCTGTGGCCGGTATCGCGGTGGCGATTGTGCTGGCCACGGTACGTTGGCTAGACACCCTCACCCCCACCAAAGAGGTGGTTAACCAGGTAAACGTGGGTCAGCTTGATTTAAGCTCAGTGGCTTACGGGTCTATCGCCCCAGGCCTGGTGGAGGACCGCTTCTCGCAGGCAGCCTTCCTGATCTTGCTGGTGATCGGCCTGCTCAGCGTGTTCTTGCTGGCCGATCGCACTAGTGCTCGCGACGGCGCCATTGCCGCCCAGGCCGCTGACCGTCCCGGTAGCGCTGAGGAATCCCAGTCCCTGCACTTGGGTTGGCAGACCACTGAGGTTTACCCGCTGACTTTGCTGAGTCTAAGCGGCATGATGCTGTTTGCTAACGTAAACAACCTGGCGGCACTGTTTGTGGTGCTGGAGATTATCTCCCTGCCCCTGTATGTGCTTAGCGCCACCGCCCGCCACCGTCGCCTGCTCAGCCAGGAAGCTGCCCTTAAGTACTTCATTTTGGGTGCTTTTGCCTCGGGTTTCCTACTGTTTGGTTCTGCGCTGCTTTACGGCGTCTACGGCGTGCTGGACTACGGCCTGCTAGCTAAGGGCATGACCCGCTGGGCCCAGGTGGGTGCCCCCGGCCTGCTGGTGCCGGTGGGTGTGATCTTGATTGTGGTTGGTTTGCTGTTCAAGATTGCGGCAGTGCCCTTCCACTCTTGGAGCCCGGACGTATACCAGGGTGCCCCCACCCCGGTTACCGCCTTCATGGCTAGCGGGGTTAAAGCTGCCGCCTTCTTCGCCCTGTGCCGTTTCGCTTTCTCTGCTGGGCTGTACCCGCTGTTCTCTAAGGCGGCCACCAGCCAGGTGCTGTACTGGTCGCTGTGGGTAATCGCGATTGCCACCATGCTGGTAGGTACCGTCGGCGGTGTGCTGCAAAAAGACATCAAGCGCATGTTGGCCTACTCGGCTATCTCGCACGCCGGCTTCATGCTGATCGCCATTATTGGGGCCCAGGCGGTTTCACTGACCGCGATCGCCCTGTACTCGCTGGTTTACGGCCTGGCTACCATCGCCGCCTTCGGTGTGGTCAGCCTGGTGCGCCGTAGCCACAACGGCATCAGCGCTGAAGCTAACGAGATTGCCAGCTACGCCGGTTTGGGTAAGACCAACCCGATGCTGGCTGCCGCTATGGCCCTGGCACTGCTGTCCTTCGCCGGTATCCCGCTGACCGCCGGTTTTGTGGGTAAGTTCCAGCTGTTTGTCACCGCCGCTTCGGGTAACACCCTGTGGCTGGTTGTGGCCGCAGTGGTGTGCTCGGCAATCACCGCCTTCTACTATGTGCGAGTTATCTCCAACATGTTCTTCCACAAGCCAGCTCAGGGCGTGGAGGTTGTAGTTAGCGACGGCTTTGCCCTGGTAGCTATCTTCGCGGCAGTGGTTGGCACTATCTTCCTGGGCGTATACCCGCAGCCGGTTATGCACTGGCTTAGCCAGGTAGCCGTTATGCTGGTGCCGTGAGTAGCGCATTGCAGTTAGACGTTCCCGAGCTAGAGGAAATTATTGTTCCTCAGCTTGATGGGGTAGAGGCGCGGCTGATGGAGGTAGTCTCCAACGCCGACGAGACCATCAACCCGCCCACCTCACACCTAGCTGCCGCTGGTGGTAAGCGGCTGCGTCCCATGCTGGTGCTGCTTACAGCCCAGTTAGGCGACGCCGCCGCAGCCTGCTCCCAGCAGGTGCATGATGCGGCTGTGGCCGTGGAGCTAACCCATATCGCCACCTTGTACCACGACGACGTCATGGACGACGCCCCCAAGCGTCGCGGGGCGCCGTCGGCACAGATGGTGTGGGGTAACTCAGCCGCGATCCTAACCGGCGACATTCTGGTGGCACGCGCCTCCCAGATGGTGGCCGCGCTGGGGCCTGACGCGGTGCTGGCACACGCCCGCACCTTTGAGCGCCTATGCACCGGCCAGCTGCATGAGACCCTGCCGCGCCCTGAGGACGTGGATCCGGTGAATCACTACATTCAGGTGCTAGCTGATAAGACCGGGTCGCTAATTGCCCTGTGTGGGCTTTACGGCACCATGCTTACTGGCGCGGGCACTAAAGCCCAGCAAATTGTGGAGCTTTACGGTGAAAAGATCGGGGTGGCTTTCCAGCTTGCCGACGACGTCATCGATATTTGCTCTGACTCAGAAACCACTGGTAAAACCCCCGGCACTGACCTGCTGGAAGGGGTAGACACCATGCCGGTGCTGCTGCTGCGTCAGCGTTTGGCTTCCGGTGAGCTCGACAGCGCCGGCCAGGCCATCTTGTCGCTGCTGTCTACCGGTAACTTGCAGCGCCACCAGGTGCTTAGCGATGTGGTGCAGCGCCTACGCAACCACCCGGTTACCGCCGAGACCCGCGCTATGGCTGGGGCTTGGTGTGATGAGGCGGTAGCAGCCCTAGCTGATTTGGACGACGCCGTCGTCGAAGCTACCCGCACCCGCCTGGAAGCTGCGGGCTTAAGCGAAGCTGAAGTGGCTCAGGGAGTTGAAAGCGCCCGTAGCCGCGCCCAGCTGGTACGTAGCGGCCTGGAGGACTTCGCCCACCTACTGGTGGATCGCGCCGCCTGAAGTATTTTGGTGTTTTAACACTTAGCACAACGGCTCACTAAAGGGCCGCGTTGACCACAAAACTACCCTCGCCAGCGGCGGGGGTAGTTTTCTTGGGGTAGCCTTAGAAGCGCTTGCTGAGGGTGGGCAGTGCGCTAACCGTGAAGCTTGCCCCTACTTCCTAATCTCCGTTTATTCTTGAGGAAAATCGTGACCGCTCTAAACGTTGCAGTGATTGGTGCTGGCCCGGCCGGCATCTACGCCTCGGACATCCTGTCTAAGTCAGGCTTGGACGTTAACATTGACCTGTTCGAGCGCCTGCCTGCACCCTACGGGCTGGTACGTTACGGCGTGGCTCCCGACCACCCGCGTATCAAGCAGATTATTGTGGCGCTATACAAGATTTTGCAGCGCGGCGACATTCGCCTGATCGGTAACGTGGAAGTTGGCCGCGACGTGAGCGTAGCTGAGCTGCATGAACACTATGACGCCATTATTTTCTCCACCGGCGCTGACACTGACGCACCCCTAAACATTCCCGGCGCTGACGCCCCTGAATGCTATGGCGGCGCTGACTTTGTTTCCTGGTATGACGGTCACCCCGACCACCCGCGCACCTGGCCGCTAGAGGCTAAAGAAGTAGCTGTGCTGGGTGTGGGTAACGTGGGCCTAGACATTTCCCGAGTGCTAGCTAAGCACGCTGAGGACCTGATGGTCACCGAAATCCCTGAGAACGTGGCTGAAATTCTTAAAACCAACCCCTGCACTGACGTGCACGTCTTTGGTCGCCGTGGCCCGGCCCAGGTTAAGTTCACCCCCCTGGAGCTGCGCGAGCTAGGTAAGCAGCGTGACGTGGATGTGCTGGTGGATGAGGCTGACTTTGAGTACGACGCCGGCAGTGAGGCTGCGCTCAAGTCCTCCAACCAGCAGCGTCAGGTAGTTAAGGCGCTTGAGGGCTACGCCATGCAGGAGCCTGAGGACCTAACCGCCTCGCACCGCATTCACATTCACCTGTTCCAGTCTCCCGCCGAGGTACTCACCGACGAGGCTGGTCACGTGGTGGGTTTGCGCACTGAGCGCACCCGTCTAACCGGTGACGGCTCGGTGGAGGGCACCGGCGTGTTCACTGACTGGCCGGTGCAGGCTGTTTACCGCGCCATTGGTTACGCCTCCAGCCCGATTGAGGGCATGCCTTTTGACTCTAAGCGCCACGTGATTCCTAACGAGGGTGGCCGCGTACTGGGTGAGGACGGCAAGCCGCTAACCGGCATGTACGCCACCGGCTGGATTCGCCGTGGCCCGATTGGTTTGATTGGCTCCACCAAGTCTGACGCCCAGGAAACCATTACTAACCTGGTGGCTGACGCTAACGCTGGGCTGCTGCACGCCACCACCGACGCCGTAGGCCACGACGCCATGATTGCGCTGCTCTCTAGCCGCGACATCCCCTTCACCACCTGGGAAGGCTGGGAGCTGCTAGACGCCTACGAGCGTCAGCTAGGTGAGGACTTTGGCGAACTACCTAACGGCAAGACCCGTGAGCGCGTCAAGGTGGTTAACCGCCACGCCATGGCCGACATTTCACGCGGTAAGCCTGCTCCGCAGGATCTAATCGGTCAGCCTGACACCGACCGCGTGCCCGAGCGCGTAGCCCACCGCCTACAGGCTCAGGACTGAAAGCTAAGCATAACGGCATTGTCTAGGCGCGGGCGCTAGCCTGACGCAATAGTGACCAAACGTGCAGGCCGCAGCTAAGCTGCGGCCTGCACGCCTGTTTAGCCTGGTTTAACGCTTTAAGTTGGTTTGTACGCCAGCTTGGTCTAGCGCTTTAAGCTGGGTTTGCACGCCAGCTTGGTTTAACGCTTTAAGCTGGTTTGCAGGCCAGCTTGGTCTAGCGCTTTAGCGTTGACGCGGACCCTCTAGATCAGGGTTAGTTAACCCTCTAGGTCAGGGTTAGTTAATTCAGGGGCGCTAAAACTCCTGATTTGGGCAGCCTCACTGGCAATTGGGCTGGGGCTAGTGAGCGTGTTGCCAAGGTTTTCTAGGCCCTTGGCGGTGCTTAGTAGGTTCTTCTCAATTGAGTTCACCGTCTTGTTATAGGTTTGCACGCTGCGGCGCAGGCTGGCGCCTAAATCATCCATATAGCGGGCCACAGTACCCAGGCGCTTATACAGGGTGGAGCCGATAGCTAGAAGTTGACGGGCGTCGTCGTTAATGGCGTTTTGCATCCAGGCATCAGCAACCGTACGGGCCACTGCCAACAGCGAGATAGGGGTGGTTAGCAGCACCCCGTTAGCCAGGGCGTATTCAAGCAGGCTGGCATCCACCTCCAAAGCGGCGCTAAGCACCGCCTCAGAGGGGATAAACATGATGGTGAACTGGGGGCCCTGGCCCAGCTGCTCGGGGTAGTTACGGCGGATGAGCTCATTAATGTGTGAACGCACCGCAGCGGCGTGATCGGACAGGTAAGAGTTGGCTGCGTCCTGATCGCCTTTAGCGCCCGCATCAGCGCCGCGCAGGAAGGCATCCAGTGGGGCTTTAGCGTCAATGGCCAGGAATTCCCCACCGGGCAGCAAAATCGTGGCATCTGGGCGCGCAGAGCCGTTAGTGGGGGAGGGGGCTGCGTTTAAAGAGCCAGCGCGGTTTTGTTTACGTAAAGTGGATACGCTTTTTTGCAGCTCAAAATCGATGTGTTCGCTCATCCCGCCCAGCTCCAGGACCCGGCGCAGCTCCATCTCACCCCACATGCCGCGTGCTGAACGTGAACGCAGCGCCGATTCCAGGGAGGCGGTGGAGGCCCGTAGCTGCTCCTGGACAGCGTCTGAAGCTCGCAGGCGCTCAGCAATTATCGCGTTTTGTTTGGAGCGCTGCAGCTCCATTTGCTCCACCCGCAAGGCCATATGCTCAAGCTGCTCGCGCACCGGCTCAAGGGCGGTGAGCACCGCGCCATCTTGGCGGGCCCGCTGCTGGGCCTCCAAAGTACGTTGTTGTTCAGTACGTAACTGCTGCTCCAGGGCCTGTGCGCGGGCACTAGCCCCGGCGGCGTCGGCCCTAATACGAGCCACCTCCCCACCGTTAGCTGCCAGGCGGGCTGCGCGGGCCGTGGCCAGGGCCCAACCCAACGCAGTACCAAGTGTGATACCCAACAACAAAAGAGCAATTGCGTTAACGATACTCATAATTTCCTACTATCCCAGGTCTATACCCCGCAGAAAGCCGCCATTTTTGCGCACGTAGCCACGTCGTCGTTACTAACTGAAGTAAAGCCTTATATACGATGTGGGCTATAAGTCACGGAAAACTAGCAACACGCTATGAGCGATACATGTTACCGTTTTGTTGTAAAGCTGGATCGTAATCTTGGAGTCGTTTTGGAATACCGCGCGGGTACTGTGCAGGATCTGGATGTTTTGGCCCGCATTGGTGCGGATGCCTTCTCAGACTACCCCCTGTTTCGGCTGACAGAGCCGGAACTACGGCCGGGTGTAACCTTCGACCAATTTCACTTCGCCTTGCACCGCATGCTGGTGAAAATTTTCCTTAAGCGCGAATCTGTGCTGGTGGCTTGTGAAGACGGTAAGCCGCGTGGCTATGCACTACTACAAAAGCAGGAAATGCCTTTTCTGCCGTATCTGCTTAATGGCGGTGTAGGCCTACTAAAGTACATCCCACTAAAGCCGCTACTAGAATTCCTTACCCTTACCGACGCAGCCGACCAGCACGTAAAACTAAACACCCACTATGACTGGTTCCTGGAAGTTATTGCAGTGCACCCCGAACATCAGGGACGCGGCATCGGTACCGGCATGTTGGATGTAGGTATCGCCAAGTTTGTGAAGGCCACCGGCGGCTCTAACTACGCCTTTGTTACCAACACTGCCAAGAACGCCCGTTTCTATGACCACAACGGCTGTCGTGAGCTGGCCGTAAGCCACCTGGACTACCGAGGTCAGGAAATCAACGTGTGGGCTTTCAAGAAGGAACTGGACAAGAAGAAGGCCAAGCCCGCCAAGGACACAAAGGCTGGCGCCAAGGACGCCAAGGCTGCCGATGAGGCCAAGCCTGCCAAGAACGCTGAGGAAACCGGCAAGTAATCAAAGCGGGCCGCAAACCCGCTAAACTAGGCGCGTGGCTCTAACTATCGGAATTGTGGGACTGCCCAACGTAGGCAAGTCCACCCTGTTCAATGCGCTTACCCGCGCAACCGTCCTGGCGGCTAACTACCCCTTTGCGACCATCGAACCCAACGTGGGTATTGTGCCGCTTCCCGACGCGCGCCTGGATAAACTGGCGCAGATTTTCGGTAGTGAGCGCATTTTGCCCGCTACGGTGTCTTTCGTTGACATTGCCGGAATTGTGCGCGGGGCTAGCGAAGGTGAAGGCCTGGGCAACCAGTTCCTGGCTAACATTCGTGAAGCTGACGCGATCTGCATGGTCACCCGCGCTTTTGACGACCCGGACGTGGTGCACGTAGACGGCAAGGTTGAACCGTCGTCAGACATCGAAACTATTTCCACCGAGCTGGTGTTGGCTGACATTCAGACCCTGGAAAAGGCCATCCCGCGCCTGGAGAAGGAAGTGCGCGGCAAAAAGACCGATCCCGCCGTGCTGCAAACCGCTAAGGATGCTTTGAAGGTGCTTGAGGAAGGCACCATGCTTTCTGCCGGCGCTAAGGCAGCCGGGCTGGATACAGACATTTTGCGTACCTTCCAGCTGATGACCACTAAGCCGTTCATTTACGTTTTCAACATGGACGACGCCGGTATGCACGATGAGGCTAAGCAGGCTCAGCTGCGTGAACTGGTCGCTCCCGCCGAGGCCATCTTCCTAGACGCCCAGTTTGAAAGTGAACTGGTGGAGCTAGAGCCGGCCGAGGCCGCCGAGATGTTAGCCGACAACGGCCAGGCCGAGTCTGGTCTAGACCAGCTGGCCCGCGTGGGCTTTAAGACCCTGGGCCTGCAAACCTACCTGACCGCTGGCCCCAAGGAGGCGCGCGCCTGGACTATCCACCAGGGCTGGACTGCCCCGCAGGCTGCCGGCGTGATCCACACCGATTTTGAGCGCGGCTTCATTAAGGCTGAGATTGTCTCCTTTGACGACTTGGTGGAGTACGGCTCTGTAGCTGAGGCCCGCGCCCACGGCAAGGTGCGCATGGAAGGTAAAGACTACGTTATGGCCGACGGCGACGTAGTGGAGTTCAGGTTTAATGTCTGAGCCTAGCTTTAAATAGGTTCTAACAAGGCCGGGTCGAGCATTGAGCGCGGCCCGGCTTTGTTGTTGTGGTCCGTCTGGCAGAGGAAAAGTGAGAATGTAAGAACAGCACGGCTTAACGGTTTGCGTTAATAACGAGATTCGATATATTCTTGCGTCATGATCCAGTCATTCGGGGATCGTCAGACTGAGCGGTTGTTTGCGAGGGATCCTGTTCCTTCCCTCGACGCGCGCATCGTGCGCGTCGCACTGCGCAAATTATGTCAGATTGACGCCGCGTGTCGTCTGGAAGACCTCCGGATCCCTCCGGGCAACCGACTCGAGCATCTGCGCGGTGATAGAGCAGGACAGTACAGTATCCGAATCAATGATCAGTGGCGTATCTGCTTCAGGTGGGGCGAAGCTGGTCCAGAAGGGGTTGAGA
>ERZ773018.28-NODE-28-length-104745-cov-7.286627_pt1 | contig 104745 bp, 106 predicted proteins | sample MGYA00580840_ERZ773018 | MGnify/ENA primary metagenome ERZ773018 (study PRJEB29015, sample SAMEA2738125) | human oral metagenome | biome: human oral; feature: human-associated habitat; material: saliva | place: China | collected 2256 ... | reverse complement strand
TTTCTGCCGTTTAATCTTTGACCATTTATTATGACCAGCCATAATTCTCCTTTTTTGATATTTTATCAATAAACTTTTAATATTGTAACATTTTTTAAATTAATCCACAATCTAATCTCGCTTCAGCATCACAGTAAAAGCTTCACTCGGAATTTCAACATTTCCAAATTTCTTCATTCGCTTTTTACCACGTTTTTGTTTAGCTAACAATTTCTTCTTTCGAGAAACATCACCACCATAAAGATAACCCGTCACATCCTTTCGATAAGCTGAAATATTCTCACGTGCAATGAATTTTCCACCAATTGCCGCCTGAATTGCCACCTGGAAGTTCTGTCGCGGAATCACTTCTTTCAATTTTGCAGTAATTTCGCGACCCATCCGTACGCTTTCTGAACGATGACACATCACCGAAAGAGCATCAACCATTTCACCCGCAACATAAAAATCAACTCGTACTAAATCTTCAGCCAAATAATCCCAAAGCTCATAATTAAATGACCCATAACCAGATGTAACACTTTTAAGCTGATCGTAAAAATCAGTCAAAAGATTCGCAAGCGGCGCCTCAAAAGAAATCAAAACACGCTCATCGATATAACTCAAATTTTTCTGAAGTCCACGTTTCGAAACGATTAGCTGAATTACCGCACCAATATAGTCTTTTGGCACCACAATTTCACCCTTAATCCACGGCTCACGAATTTCAGAAATCCTTGTTTGATCTGGTAAATCAGCCGCGCTCTTAATATCTAATTCTTCACCTGTTGTTAAAATCACGTGATAGTCGGTCGAAGGGTTTGTAACCACTAAGTCCAAATCATATTCACGCTCCAAACGCTCGCGGACAATATCCATATGAAGAAGTCCAAGAAAACCAATTCGCACGCCAAACCCTAAAACTGGTGAATTTTCCGGCTCAAATTGAAGTGCCGAATCACTCAAACTCAATTTTTCAACAGCATCTTTTAAATCTTGGTAATCTTCATTTGAAACTGGGAAAAATCCAGCGTACACAAACGGTTGAACATTCTGATAGCCAGGCAATGGTTCATTGTCGGGATTTTTTGAAAGTGTTACCGTATCACCAACTTTCGCCTCACGTGTAGTTTTTAGGTTTGTTACAATATAGCCAATTTCGCCTGAACCCATTTTTTCGAAAGGTGTCATTTTTGGTTGAAGTTTGCCAATTTCAAGCGCCAAACCTTTCGAATCTGTCGCCATCATTTTAATTTCATCACCTTTTTTTAGTTCGCCAGAAAAAATTCGGACATACAAAATCACACCACGATAATCATCATAATAACTATCAAAAATTAAAGCTTTTAGTGGTTTCATTTATTGTCTCCAAATATTTTTTCAAAATCTTGTTTTGCCTTAGCTGAATCTTTTCGTGAATAATTTATGAAAATATAAATTCCATCATCAATTTCTTCAGTCATAATAGTGCCGCCAGGTGAAACTTTTGGCTCACGAAAAATCTTTGCTCTATTTCCGTGTTCATTAAATTCCTTTTTTTCACCTAAAATATTTCGAATAACCTGCGGATTTCTCTTGTGATTCTCCTTAACAAAATTAATAAAGTCTCTGCGCCCAAGTTCCTCTTCTTGACGTTCCACAATTTCCTCGATTTCCTTTTCTGAATCAACTTTTTTAGGAAAAATAACTTCACCTTTTAAAGAATAAAAAAGCTGCTCAACCAAGTTTCGATCTACTGCAAAAAATTCAGTCTCCGCAATTCGACTTTTGCTAAAAATTTCATGAATCATCTTTTCTTTAGCCTGATAATTTTCAGTTTTAATTGCGATAACCCTCTTTAAACCGGCTATATTATCATAACCATTTTTTTCAAGATTATACATTCGACTTTCGAAATTATCATTGCTTGAAATTCCAATTTTATAAACGCCTTTTATAACGGATTTCATCAAATATATAATCCCAACTTTATCGTCAGTCATTATTCAACCTCCTTTGGAGACGGAACCCGTTCAATTACCGCATTTAAAACACCTTCAACACCCATTCCAGTCTTCGCTGAAATGTGTAAAATTTCACTCTCTTCACAACCAAGCAAATTAATTACTTCTTTCGAAACTCTTGGAATATCAGCTGCTGGCAAATCAATTTTGTTTAAAACAGGAATAATCTTTAGATCAGCAGCCATTGCAAGGTAAACATTCGCAAGCGTTTGTGCTTGAATTCCTTGCGAAGCATCTACCACCAAAATAGCACCTTCACAAGCTTGAAGTGAACGCGAAACCTCGTATGAAAAATCAACATGCCCTGGTGTATCAATTAAATTGAGCTCAATATCCTTCCAATTCATCGTTACGGGCGCAAGTTTAATTGTGATTCCTTTTTCACGCTCCAAATCCATTGAATCCAAAAGTTGCGATTTCATATCACGTTTTTGAACTGTTCCCGTGATCTCCATCATTCGATCTGCCAAAGTTGATTTTCCGTGATCAATATGTGCAATAATACAAAAATTTCTAATATTTTCCAAATTCATAAACTTTCTATATTTTAACATATAATTAAAAATCAGGCAAATTATTTAACCTTAAATTGCACAAAAATTATCTTTTTAATTTGAGCAATAATTGGTTCAGATTCTTCTAATTTCAAAATTTTAGCAGACAAAATATATACCACAGAACTCACTAAACCAATAAAAACAAATTTTGGAAAAGTCGAGAAAAAGCGTAAATCCGAGCCCATCAATGGCATTCGAGCTACCAAAAAATAGCAAACAATGCTAGATAAAGCACTTGCAATAATCATTCGAATTATCCCTGAAATAAATTCCACATCAAAAAGCCCATCAATTATTTTTCTCATCAAAAATAACAAAATAATTATCTCCAAAACCGCACCAATAGCCTGTGCCCAAGCTAAACCGTAAGCGCCAAATTTAAAAACTAAACTAAAAACAATCGCTAACACAATATTTAGACCAATCGCAACCAAAGAAATATAAAACGGTGTTTTTGTGTCTTTCATCGCATAAAAACTCCTAGCCGCAATATGATAAACAGACCTTGCAAAAATTGAAAGCACCAAAACCCCTAAAAGTCCAGCAATCAAGTCATCACCACCATTCTTAATAAAGCTTACGATATAGCCTCGCAAAAAGAAAAACATCACCGAAACTGGTAGAGCAAGGAAAACAATCATTCGAAGCGCAGACTGCAAATCTTTTCGAAAGAGATCTTTACGCCCAATCGCCAATCGCTCAGTAAGATTCGGGAAAAATGCAGTCGAAATTGCTACACCAATCAAATTAACCGGCATCATTTGAAGTGTTAGGCTTTGAGAATAAGCACGTACTGTTCCTGACCCCATTCGACTCGCCATATTTGTTTCAATAATCGAATTTACATAGTCCAAACCTTGATCCATCGATCGAGTTGGCAAAAGCTTCATTACTTGCTGAAAACCTTTATTATTCCAAAAAATCTTGAATTGATATTTAAAATCAACCCCGATTAATCCAGCTGCAGCAATAAGTAACTGAAGAACTGATCCAAAAGCAACACCAATCGCAACGCCCATAATTCCACCTTCAAAAACCTGAATGCCGAAGATATTAATCCCATTCGTAAAAAATACTGTTCCAATAATGATTCCAATATTATAAATTGCCGGAGCGAGTGCTGAAAAAGTAAATCTTCCGATCGCCTGCTGAACACTCGTCAAAACTGTTGCAATTGCAAAAAGAAATGGATTTATCGCAATTACCCGCATCATCGAAACCGCCAAAGCTCGCGAAGATTCGCTCAATCCTGGACCAACAATATATTTCACTAACGGTTCAGCAAAAATAATAATCAAAATAGATGTAATTATCGTCAAAAAAGCTAATAAATTCAAAACACTCGAGCTTAATTCCCACGCTGATTTCTTATTTCGATTAGCCATTCGCTGATTGAAAACTGGAATAAATGTCACACTCAGCGCACCAGAAACAAGGATGAAAAACATAAAATCCGGAATCGTAAAGGCCACTGTATAGGCGTCAATTCCATCTGGATAAGAATCTAAATAATACGAATTCAAAAGCCTATCACGCAAAAAGCCCAACAAGCTCGACAAAAGAGTCGAGCTCGCTAGAACTATTGCTGCAAATTTAATCGTTAATCTTGAATTAGCTTTCGAAACAATTGATTTAACTTTCGATTTCATAACTAATCGTGAAGTTTAACTTCCTTAGGCAATTTAGCATTTTTTAAAATTTCAGCAACTTCTTTTTCATCTAAAGTTTCTTTTTCAAGAAGTGCATCAGTCAAATCTTTGAGCGGTTTTTTATTCGCTTTCAAAATTAAAGCTGCACGATTTACCGCCTCTTTAATCAATTTTGCAATCTCTACATCGATTTTTTCTGCCGTTTTTTCAGAATATGGTCGTTCACGAGTCATTTTATCGAAGAACATTCCTGAATTTTCTTCATGGAAAACTTGATCAAGCAAATCTTCACCCATACCAAATTCAATCACCATATTTCGAGCAATATCTGTTGCATTTCGAAGATCACTAGAAGCACCTGTTGAAATTCCAGCCTCACCATAAATCAACATTTCAGCCTGGCGTCCGCCCATTGCGCGTGCTAAAATATCTTTATATTCAAAAATATTCGTATAACTTCGATCTTCGGGTGGTAAGAACCAAGTGACTCCACCTGTTCCACCACGAGGAATAATTGTTACTTTATGAACGGGGTCTGAATCTGGTAAAACATGACCAACCACAGCATGACCAGCTTCATGCCAGGCAGTAGTTTCGCGCTCTAAATCACTCATCACCTTCGATTTTCGCTCTGGACCAATCGCAACTTTTTCGAAAGCTTCAGTTAAATCATCGTTAGTAATAACTTCACGATTATTTCGTGCCGCCAAGATTGCAGCTTCGTTAGCAATATTAGCAAGATCAGCACCAGCCGAACCAGCTGTTTTCTTTGCTAGAGCGTTTAAATCAACCGATTCATCAACTTTTTTATTCTTGAAATGAACCTCTAGAATCGCCAGGCGATCCTTTCTTTCAGGAAGAGAAATTTCAACACGGCGATCAAAACGGCCAGGTCGAAGAAGTGCTGGGTCAAGAACGTCCGCACGGTTTGTTGCTGCAAGAACAATAACACCAGTATCTTTTTCGAAACCATCCATTTCAACCAAAATCTGGTTCAAAGTTTGTTCACGCTCATCATGGCCACCACCCATTCCTGAGCCACGTTTTCGGCCAACTGCGTCAATTTCATCAATAAAGATAATCGCAGGCGCATTCTTTTTAGCCTTCGAAAACAGATCTCGAACACGTGAAGCACCAACACCAACAAACATTTCCATAAATTCTGAACCTGAAATTGAGAAAAATGGAACTTTTGCCTCACCCGCAACTGCACGAGCAAGCATTGTCTTACCAGTTCCCGGATTTCCAACCATCAAAACACCACTTGGGATTTTTGCACCCATTTTTTGGTATTTTTTAGGATCTTTTAAGAAATCAACAACCTCATATAAATCTTGCTTAGCATTCTCATTTCCCGCAATATCTTCAAATTTAATCTTCTTTTTATCTTCACCGTAAAGTTTTGCTCGAGATTTTCCAAAATTCATCGCTTGAGAGTTCTGACCATTTGCAGAACGCATAATAAACATAAAGAAAGCAACAATAGCGACAACAGGAATAATTATAACTGCAAGATTCCATATCACTTCTGATGAATTATCAACTGGCATAACTTCTACAGTAGTTTTACCCTTTTCAAGACCTTGCTCATAAATCGTTCCGCTCTCTTTAACCGATTTTTCAGTCGCTTTCTTTTCACCTTTTTTGGTAATTTTTACATCATTTCCTTGAATTTCAAGCTTTGAAATCTCACCTTTATTTGCACGCGAAATTATATCTGAAATCGCAACTTCTTTCAAACCATTTGAAAAAAAGCCTTGACTCAACCAAACTCCGCCAAAAATAGCCACAATTATAATCCAAAAAAAAGCATTAGCAGCATATCGTGAAACTTTTTTATTATTCCCCTTATTCATCAATTTCCTTTCTGTTCGTTCAGTAAATCTATCTTATTTAATTTTATCACTTTTTTGGACTATTTTCAAACCAAAAACAATCTTTCGAAAATCCGATTCTAATTCCGCCACCAATTTCTGCTTTTTTTCCAGATTGAATTGTCTTAATCTTTACCCAAAAATCTTGAATTTGTGCCCAAATCAAAGTTTTTCCACAATTTTCTAGACAAATTTTTTGTAAAATCTCACAAGCTATATTTTCATCAATTTGAATAAAAAAACTCCGCTTGAATTTTAATTTTCCGCCTTCTTCGAACGAAACTTCTGGTAAAATTTTTGAAATTTCAAAATCAATTTTTTGCTTTAATTCAATCTGTCTTTTCCATAATTGGTAAATTTCCTTAAAGTAGATATTCTTATTTTCAATCTTTTTCCGAAAACGATTCCGCAAATATTTATTGCTAAAATTAGTTGAGTCTTCTTGCCAAACCAAGTTATGTTTTTTAGCATATTTTAGAATATCCTCTTTTTTAAGATGTAATAATGGCCGTTTTACACCTTTCGAATTCAAGCACGCCAATCCTCTCCAACCAGTTCCTCGATGTAAATTTATCAAAACTGTCTCAACTAAATCATTCAGATGATGTGCTGTAAAAATCTCAGCATTTTCTATTTTTGAAAGATGCTTTAAAAAAGCATATCGAGCTTTTCGGGCTTTTTCTTCACTGGAATTTTTACCCAAATTCCCACATTCAAATTCAAAACGCAAATCATATTTTTTTGCTAATTCTCTAACAAATTCCAGATCATCTTCGCTTTCTTTACCACGAATTCCGTGTTCAAAATGTGCAATAATTAAGTTTTTTCGAACCCAATCTTTTCCGTTTTTCTTCTCAAAAAAAATACTCAAAAAATCAAGCAAAACAATTGAATCAACTCCACCAGAAACCGCCACAATAATTTTCTTCATACAACAATTTTACCATACTTGAAATTCTAAATCGATTATGTTAAAATTTAAATAATGGAAAATGGTGGGGAAAAATCGAAAATTAAAGAAGTTAAATTCGAAAAATCTGTAAGTTTTGCGGCTGAAAGTATTATTGAAAATGCTTTAAATTTACACGCAACAGATGTCCATATTGAACCTCAAGAAGATTTTATTTTGGTGCGTTTTCGAATTAATGGTGTTTTAAAAAATATCAATAATTTTTCGAAAGATATGTCACCAAAAATTGTAAAATATTTTAAGCATATTGGCGAACTAAATTTTAGTGAAAAAACTTTTCCGCAATCCTCAACAATTCAATACGGTGATGCACGAATTAGAATTTCAACGACTCCAGTTTTCTTAGGTGAAAAGATCACACTTCGTCTTATTCGCGCACGAAAAAGCGTTCGAAAACTAGAAGAAATAGGTCTTTGGGGTGAGAATCTTCAATCTATTCAGCAAATTTTACGACAACCTCGCGGAATATTTTTCACTATTGGTGAAGGAAATAACACGACCAACTTCGCAATTTTAAACGAATTAAATTCAAGTGAAAAAAACATCGTTACGATTGAAAAAACTATTGAAAAAACAATCCCAGGAATAAATCAAACCGAAATTAATCCAAGAATTGGACTTGATTATTTCGAAATGACAAAATCTGCTCTCAGTCAAAATCCAGATATTATTTACATTGATAATTTAAAAGACTCGAAAACTACTGAGCTAATTTTTGATGCTTCAATGCGTGGAAAATTCATTCTTGCAAGCCTACCTGTTCAAAAACTTAGCGAAGTTATTCCATTTTTGAATTATTTAAAAATTGAACCATTTTTAATTAGCGCAAATGTTCTTGGAATTTCTTCGCAATTATTAATTCGAACCGTTTCAAAAAAAGCTACCTCTCAAACGAAGATTTCGAAAGAGGAATCTGATTTAATTTTACAAGAATTTAAAACTACTGGGCGAAAAATTCACCAATTTGAAAAAGATTTTCGCGATAAAAACCATAAACAAAATTCACTTAGAACTTCAACAACTTCTATTTTAGAGTTACCAAAAATTCGAAAAAACATAAAACCCGAACTAGCTTTTTCTGGAAATACCGGAATTTTTGAAGTTTTAAACTTGATTGATGGTGAATTTTCAAAAGAAATCAAAAGTATTCTTCCACTAAAACCAACATCCGTTGAAATTGAAGAAATCCTCTCGACAAATAATTTCAAAAATATTAAGCTCGATGGACTCATAAAAACAATCCAAGGTGAAACAATTTTGTCAGAATTAATGCGTAAAACTGGATTTTAAACTAAAAATTTGTTAAAATTGTAGTATAATTATGTTAATTTTAGCTTCAAAATTATTAAACACGCCAATAATGGGGCTTCAAACTGGATCGCAACTTGCGCTAATCAGCGATGCTATTATCAATCCAAGCAATTTGCAGATTTTAGCTTACCGATTGAAAGCAAATTCTTTTTCAGGCGAAGAAATGCTTGTTCGAATCGCTGATATTCGAGAGCTTTCAAGGATTGGTTTTATTGTTGATTCCGGCGAAGACTTTATTCTACCAACAGATGTGATTAAAATTAAAGAAATTCTCGATTTAAATTTCGATCTTTTGAATTTAAAAGTCGAAGATGAAAAAGGAGTAAAGATCGGCAAAATTATTGATTACACTTTAAGTTTGTCAGATTTTTCAGTTCAACAACTACTTATTAAACGACCAATTCTAAAATCACTCAATGATCCAGTTTTAACAATTCACCGCTCGCAAATTACAGCAATTAACGACGAAATTATAACAATTCGAACCGAAAAAGAAACAAAACCTCAAAAGCGCACTGAAAAAACCGAAAATTTCGTGCCAAATTATATTAATCCGTTCAGAGATTAAAATTCCTCTTTCAAAATCGCTCTTTTAATCTCATCATATAAAAATCCTTGTCGTGCTAAATATGCGACAAGTTTTTTTTCGTCAGTGTATTTTTTAGCCTTTTTTGCAATTATTTTTTGAATTTCCTCACCATCATTCCGGCTTGATTCACTTAAAATTTGCTCAATAATTTCGCTTGAAACACCTTTCGAAAATAGTTCGGATTTTAATTTTTTAATTGAACTTCCTTTTCTCTGGTTTCGATTTTCAACCCAAAATTTTGTAAATTTAAAATCATCAACATAACCTTTTTCAATCAATCTTTGTAAAGCCTGTTCTGCCGAAACTATTGAAACTCCTTTTTTCTCATAAAATTCACCCGTTTTTTTATTTCGAAGTTTTCGATTTAGCGTTTTTTTCCACAGATAATCACGAACTTCCTTTTCAGAATGTGGCCGAATCAAACAATAGTTAAGACCAAGAGCGTATAATTTTCCAAATTCACTCTGTTGTTCAAGATTCAAAATTTCATCTTCTGAAAATTTTGCGCCAATTTTAACATTCAATTGAGTTAACTGAAAAATATCCAAAGAAAATCGATATTTTCCGTTTACGAAAATATTAACACGGTTTAGATTTTTAACCGCCTGTTTTATATCTGTAATCGTTAAATAGTCATCTTTAAAAATACCTTCTTTTCGAAAGCTCTTTTTTGCAACTTTTTCTTTAAAATCATTTTGATCAAAAATATCTAAAGCCATAATTTAAAATCAAATTAGCCCAAACTTATCGGGCTAATTATTTTATTCTTCAGTTTTTTCTTCGCTTGGAGTTTCTTCGATAAATTCTTCACCACGAATTTTCGCTCGAACTTTTGCGTCAATTTCAGCCATTATATCTGGATTTTCAAGCAAATATCTCTTTGCATTTTCGCGACCTTGACCAATATTTTGATCATTATATTTATAAAATGCACCAGACTTGCCTAAAATTTCATGCTCAACCGCTAAATCCAGAATATCACCAGTTTTCGAAATCCCCTCGTTATACATAATATCAAATTCAGCAACTCGAAATGGTGCAGCAATCTTATTTTTAACAATCTTTACTTTTGTACGGTTTCCGATCACATCATCACCATTCTTAATTTGTGCAGTTCGACGAATATCGGCACGTACTGATGCGTAAAATTTAAGAGCATTACCACCGGTTGTAGTCTCAGGATTTCCAAACATCACACCAATTTTCATTCGAATTTGGTTAATAAAGATCACTGTTGCTTTTGATTTGTTGATAATTCCGGTGAGTTTTCGAAGCGCTTGCGACATTAATCGAGCCTGAAGACCCATATGTGCATCACCCATATCGCCATCGATTTCAGCTTGTGGGACTAACGCTGCAACAGAGTCAACAACAATCAAATCAACAGCATTTGAACGTACTAAAGTTTCAGTAATCTCAAGCGCTTGTTCTCCATTATCAGGCTGCGCAACGAGCAGATTCTCGGTATCAACACCAAGCTTCTTCGCATAAGCCGGATCTAGCGCATGTTCTGCATCAATAAAGGCCGCAGTTCCGCCTTGCTTTTGAATTTCAGCAATCGCATGAAGCGTTAAAGTAGTTTTTCCTGAACTTTCCGGTCCGTAAATTTCAATAATTCGTCCTTTTGGATAACCGCCACCAAGTGCAATATCTAAACTCAAACACCCTGAAGGAAGAAGTTCAACATCAACCTTATGATTTTCACCAAGCTTCATAATTGAACCATCACCGAACTGTTTCGAAATTTGCGCAATCGCCAAATCTAATGCTTGTTTTTTACCATTTTCTGCCATTTCAATATCTTTTTTTGCCTTAGCCATAAAATAATTCTCCCTTTAAATAGTATTTATATTTTAACACTTTTCAGTAAAATGTTCAAGGTTATTTTTAAAAAATAAAAAGGCCCAAAATGAACCTTAAAAAAATTAAAAAACTATCGCACCCTTCTGTTTTGCTAATTTTATACGAGCTTCTTTTATAATTTCAGTTTGGATTGCAGCTAATTTTTTATTAGTCATAGTACCAAATCTTTGGTCTAATTCTATAATATTAACGCAAGCCGTATTACCATTAGCATCTATACCGATAGGAATTTCAATCATTTTTCTTCACCCCCTATAATTTTACTTTACCAATTTTTAAAATAGTAATGAATAGATCTTATCATATTTTTCTAACAAATTCAAATATATTAGACCAAAAAAATAAATTATGATATAATGAGAATGTATGAAGAAAAAATCCGGTTTTACAGTTATTGAAATCTGTGTTGTAATTGCTTTTTTGATTTTAGTTGGTATAATTTTTACAATGCAACGTTTCGAACTACTTTCAATTCAGCGCGACCAAATTCGAAAACTTTCAATCAACGAAATTTATTACAATCTTGAAGAAGTTTATTACAAAAAGAACAGCTATTTCCCTGAAAAAATCGATGAGAATTCAATCAAAGGAATTGAACCAAACCTTCTCACCGACCCTTCCGGAATTTTAATCAACGAAGAGCACTCCGAATATCGATACGAACCAATTGAATGTGAAAACGGTAAATGTAAGAAATTTACAATTCGCGCAAAATTAGAAAAAGAAGGTGATTTTATTAAAAAATCTCGAAACAGCTAAAATAAAACGGCCAACGAATTTTCGAAAGCCGTTTTTTTATATTATTTTACACTCATTTTTTCACCATCTTCAAAAAGTTTATCCGAAAGCATTTGATTTTCTCGTGCTGCTTCAACAACATCGCTTAAAAATTCTGCTTTCTTATCCGGGTTTGGTGAGAAAGCAAATGTATAAGTCGATTCATCACCAACCGTGCTTAATTTAACTGTGCCATAATTAAATAGATGTTGCAAAATTCCATCGCGCGAATACGAAATATCCTCGATCGATTCAAGATTAATCACCTGCTTTTTCTGACTCATAATTGTCGTTGAAATCCACTGAATTGCGCGCTCATTAGTAATAACGATCCTATTTGCTCGATAAACAACATAATTTGCGTAAGTCAGAAGAATTAAAAGTAACGTAATTGAACCAAAAATTACCGAAAGTTGCGGTTTAAAATTTGCGGGGATTGGGAGCGGATTCGGCATAAAACATAAAATAATCCAAGCACTAATCAAGAAAACCGCCACCATTGAACTAAAAATAATATTCAAAATATATCCAAGCGAATGTCGTCGCATCGAAAGCACCACATATTCATCTTCATCAACCGTAATTTCTGGGTATTTTTTAACAGAACGATCATGTCGTGCTTTAATAGTTTGTGGATCACCAGCAGGAACTTCAACATGCATAACTGGCTGAACTCGAATTGGTACACCCAAACTATTTTCGAAGCTTAAATTTTCGTTCTGATTCTGGGCAATTTTTTCCTCAAATTTCTGAGCTAAGCTTTGCTTATCGTTCATCTTTGAATTCCTTTCCTAAATGCTCAAACGCTTTTTTTGTAATTATTCTTCCTCGCGGTGTTCTTTGCAGAAAACCAATCTGCATCAAATATGGTTCATAAAAATCTTCAATTGTTGCAGCTTCATCACCCGTCAATGCGGCCATCGTATTTAAGCCAACCGGCCGCGTGCCATAATTTTCGATAACCGATTTTAATAGATTTCTGTCTGCCGCATCTAAACCTAACTTATCAATTTCAAGCATTTTTAAAGCCTCTTTAACTGTTTTCGAATCGATAACTCCATCACCTTTTACATCGGCATAATCTCGAACACGTTTTAAGATACGGTTTGCAATTCGTGGAGTTAGTCTTGCTCGAGTTGAGAGAATATCTGAAGCTTCTTTTTCGATATTGCTACCCAATAAATTACTTGAACGCAAGATAATTTTTGAAATTTCCTTAGGTTTATAAAATTCTAATCTATAGATATGTCCAAACCGATCTCGAAGCGGTGCCGCTAAACTTCCCGTTCGAGTTGTTGCACCAATAACTGTAAAATGCGGCAAATCTAATCTAACCGAGCGTGCGGCTGGTCCTTTACCAATCACAATATCAAGTTTAAAATCCTCCATTGCAGAATAAAGAATTTCTTCAACAGCGCGTGGCATTCGGTGAATTTCATCAATAAAAAGAATATCACCATCTTGTAAATTTGTTACAATCGAAGCTAAATCGCCAGCTTTTTCAATTGCTGGGCCAGATGTAATTCGAATATTCGCACCCATTTCACGCGCAATCACATTTGCCATTGTAGTTTTTCCTAACCCCGGCGGACCATAAAGTAAGACATGATCAATGCTTTCACCACGTTTTTTTGCCGCGTCAATTGCAAGCTTTAAATTCTTTTTTAATCGCTCCTGACCAATATATTCATCAAAACTCGTTGGGCGTAAAGAAATCTCCACCTGCTGCTCCTGTGGTTCATCCTCGTGTAAATTCGCATCAATAATTCTCTCGATAGCCATTGTTTATATTATACCATAGTTTGACTTTTTTAAAAAAAATTGATATAATTATCATATCTCTTATAAAAGAGAAGTACATAAAAGGATGGTGTTCTTATGGAAACACAAGTAACTACAGTTACCTCTTCAGAAGTTTTAGCACAAAATATTTTCGCAAAAGCAAAAAATATTGCAAATTTAGTTTATCGTGGTAAACTGAGTGGCAGAATTTTTGTTCAGAAAATTAATGTAAGAAATGAAGAAATCCGAGAAAATGTCTGGGTCATAGCCCTTAAAGATGAAAAAACTCCGGACCACGTTAATGAAGCTGCTAAACTTTTCGTAATCGATTCTCGCGAAGGATTTATTTGGGTTAAAAGCGAGGGTAAATATGAATATAAAAAACTAAAGATTGAAAAACTCGAGAAACTCGAGAATATCGATCTTGAATATATTCATGAAATTTTTTCCAAAATAGAACAGGATCTGTCCTATTAAATAAAGTTGCACAAAATGTGCAACTTTTTCTTTTTTCAAAAAATTAAATTCCAGCTTTCAACGCCAAAGTAATACGTTCTTCCGTTGGTAAATCTCGCGAGATTTGCTCTAATGCTTTTGTTGCATCATTCAAATTGAACCCAAGTGCAATAAGTGCCTCTAAAGCCTCATCTGAAGCTAAGCTAATATTAGCGCCAACGCCATCTGGTTTCGAAATTGCCATTCCAACTTTATCTTTTAGGTCTAAAATTACACGTTCGGCGGATTTTTTACCAACGCCAGAAGCTTTTTGAATAAATTTCGCGTCTTCACAAGCAATTGCGTTTCGAACTTCTTCAGTTTCACCCAAGCTCATAATAGCAATTCCAGCCCTCGGCCCAACACCTTGAACAGTAATTAACAATTCAAAAAGTTTTTTTGCCGCCAAGCTTGAAAAACCAAATAATTCTTGGCTTCTATCAGTAATATTATGATAAGTATAAAATTTAATTTGTTCGTTTAAAACTGCCCGCTCAAATTCTCCTGCGGGAACAATAATTTCATATCCAACACCAGAAACGTCAACAATCACGCTCCCAGCAAATTTTTCAGCAATTGTTCCAGAAATATGTGCAATCATTATTTAATTTTACCATAACTACTTTAATTTTTAAATACGCGTCATATAAAAATGTGTAATTGCAGCAGCGAGTGCATCGGCCGCATCATCTGGTTTTGGCACCTCCACCAAATTCAAAGTTGAACGCACCATTTCTTGCATCTGTTTCTTATTTGCACCGCCATATCCAGTTAAGGTTTGCTTAATTTGATTTGGTGTATATTCAGAAATCGGAATTTTCGATTGTTGAGCTACTAAAATTGCCACACCTCGAGCTTGTGCAACTGAAATCGCCGTCGTTACGTTTTTCGAAAAAAATAACTTCTCGATCGAAACTTCATCTGGTTTAGTTTCTGTAATAATCTCTTTTAAGCCATTGTAAATTTCCTCTAGTCGAATCTCAATCGGCGTATGAGCTGGCGTTGAAATTACTCCGCCAGTAATCATTTTTATTGGCTTTCCAATCTCACAATCCACAACACCAAAACCTAAAATTCCCGTTCCTGGATCAATCCCTAAAATCCTCCTTTTAGTCATTTTTTACCTTTCGAAAACTTTACAAAAATATCTTTTCGAAACTCAAAAAACATAATCACCAAAAATACCAAAATTATAACTACAACCATCCACCAGCCTACGAATTCAGTATTTTTCGAATCTTCACCCGCCTTTTCAACTTTTCCTTCTTCCTCGCTGTTATTTTTAATTATTTTTCTACAACGATTCGTTTCTTCATTGCGTTCATAGCCATCTTTACAAGGAGTTAATTCTCTCTTAGTTTCACTGATATTTTTTCGACAACGATTTGTTTCAGGATTTCGTGTATATCCAGGTGCGCACAAAACTTCTTTTTTTGAAAGCGAAGCTAAGCTAATCTTTCGACATCGGTTCGTTTCAGTATTTCGATAATATCCATCAGGACATTCCGCTATATTTTTCTCAGCTAAAACTTTATTACAGCGGTTTGTTTCCAGATTTAAAACATATCCGTTTTCACATATTTTTTCAGATTTTTCATCTCGTTTTTTATTGCATCTGCCAGATTCTTCATTTAAAAAATACCCTTCTTCACAAGTTTTTTTAACTTTTTCACACTTATTTTCAGAATTCAATTTAAAACCATCTTCACAAATTTGAAGAATATTTTCGCTATTTTTTGTAATTTTAAAACTCTGAATCCATTTTTCGCCCTCAAAAATCCAACTAGAATCTTTTTTTGAATGGCTAATTTCAACCTTTTGAATTTCATGATTTTCAGAATTTAGAAAAATAATTCTATTTATGCCAGTTTTCAAAAATTTAAAATCACTATCAGAATCCAAAGTTAAAAATCCAGAAGCAGTAATTTCTTCATCTGTAAAATTATATATTTGCGGTTTTTTATTATTTCCCAAATAAACCTCAATTTTACAATTTTTTAATTTTATAATTTCATTTGAATTATTTTTTAGTTCCAAAAATTGCTCATTCGAATTTGCTAAAATTTCATTAATTTGAATATTTTCGCAAAAATCCTGCCCCTTATCAGCCAAACCACCCGATTTAAAGATTACATCATTTTGTGAAATTTCAAAATTATTCAAAAAACCTTCTCTTATTAGAATATTTTCATTTTCGAAAATTGGCGCATTTTTCTTTTTACAATTCATGCTATAACCACATAAAAAATCCACTTTTCGATCGTTAATTTTTAATTCTATCGGCTGACTAAAAATAAATTCTGCTGAAAGTTTTCCGTCCAATTTTTCACTACCAAATAAAATTTGCGACCTTTTCAAGAAAATTCCATCACGAATTAATCCGAGAATTTTTCCGTTTTGTATGATTTCAAGTTTTAAAAATTGAAAATCTTCACCAATGTTTGAGATTTCTATCATTGAATTTGAAACTTTCGAAATAAAAATACCATTTTGCGCAATCTCCGCAAAAGCCTGTGAAGAATTAAAAATGAAAACAGTTAAAAATATTACCAAAAAATACTTAAATAATTTCATTATAAATCCTTTTCGAAATCTGATAATTTATAAAAAATAAAACACAAATAATAAACTTAGCCACAAAAATGTCTTTTTTATTCTGTCCGGTATTTGGTGCTAAAATTACGCTTTCTTTCGAAATTAAAGATATCTTTGATTCTTTTTTATCTTTGTTTTTTTCTTCTGAAGTATTTATTTTCTCCTGTTTTTTATCAACACTTAAAGAATCCCGATTTTCAACTGGAGTTTCATTATTGTTTTCAGATTTATCTTCTTTTGAGGTTTTAGGAATCTCCTCCGAAATTTCCTCTTTTTCTTTTTCAGACTCTTCATAATTATTATTGATAGGATTATTTTCGTCTAATTTCCCCTGATCATCTTCAACTTTTAATAAACCACCAAATTTTGGTTTATACTCATCAAAATTGCGTAGTCCAAAGTCATAATTTTTATCATTTTCTATCTTAGACATTTTTCCGCCGTTTTTTAGAATCTCTTCTCTAGCAACAGCTATTTTTTCAACACCTTTATTTGTTGGTTTCAAATCAGTTGAGTTTTTCAAATAACCCTTAATACAACGCTTCTCGTCAGAGCAAATATAACTCTTCAATTCCCCATCAATATACAACCCTAAAATCGGCTGCTGACCAATCGTATCAATATTTCGAAATTCTTCTTTAAACTTAATATCCGAATCCTCCGACTGTTGCGCAATTTTAATATAATTATTAGCCTTTAAAATTCCATTCTGGATATTTGCAATTTCAGTTTGTTTTTGTGTATTCCTTAGAGATAAATCTTTAAAATTACGATCTTTATCTTTATTAAAAATCTCAACAAACTCTTTACCATCTGTCGCATAAACTCGTGAAATATAAATATCTTTTTCTTCAGCAAAAGTGTTTTTCGAAAATAAAAAAGGGAAAATAAACGCTAAAATACCAATAAAAATTAATAATTTTCGCTTCATTTTCCTCCTCAAAATTTAAATAAAATACAGATTTATTTTAGCATAAGCTATTTTCAAAATCAAGTATAAAATAAAAACGCTCGCGGTGGAGCGATTTTATTAGACTGTAAGTCGTTTTCGGCCTTTTAGTCGGCGTCGTTTCAAAACTTTAATTCCAGCCTTTGAAGACATCTTATTTCGAAAACCATGAGTTTTCGCGCGATGTCGTTTGTGTGGTTGATGTGTTCTTTTTGGCATATCTATCCTATTTTACAATTTATTATTTAAAAAATCAAGTTCTTTTACTTTTCATAAGCTTTTTAATCTGTTATTTAAACTTGAATTTTATCTAGATTCATTTCATAGTATATCATAGTTTTCCACAGAAATCAAGAAGTTTTCCACAATTTCTACAGTAGTAACTATAAAATGTGGAAAAATCGCTTTCCTTTTCAAAAATTATATCATATTTTTATTTCTTTAAAATTTTAGGTTGTGGAAAAGTCCAAAATGTTATAGAATAGAATTATGAATGAGTTGTGGAAAAACATCTTAGCTGAACTCGAAATGGACCCTGAAATTCGGGGCGCAACTTTTAAGGCTTGGTTTCTAGATTCGAAACTCTTATCTTTTGAAAATAATCAGGCTGTTATTGGTGTAAGAAACTCTTTCGCATCCTCAACAATTACTAAAAAATACCTCGAAAATATTAAAAACGCCTTTCAAAAAAATGGCGAAATTTGTGAAAAAATATCTTTTACAGTGATATCTTTCGATAAGCAATCCAAGGAGCCTGAAAAGATTCTACCCCCCTCTCCAAAAAAACCTTCAGTCGAAGAATTGATCAAGTCTAAAAATCAAAAAAATAAACATCAAAGTGGCCTTGATAAAAATATGACTTTCGATAATTTTATTGTTGGTGGGTCAAATGATTTAGCTTTTTTCTCGGCACAAAATGTCGCAAAATATCCTGGCGAAAAGTATAATCCATTATATTTTTACGGTGGGGTTGGGCTTGGTAAAACCCATTTAATGCAAGCGATTGGTAATGAAATCGAAAAAAATCATCCAGAACTTTCGGTTTTATATGTTACAATGGAAAATTTTTATCGTGACTATCTTGAAAATGTCCGTTCGAAAAAGCAAGGTTATGCTGATAAATATCGAAATGTCGACATTTTAATCGTTGATGATGTTCAATTTATTGCTGGTAAAGAAAAATCACAAGAAGAATTTTTTCACACTTTCAATGAACTTCATCGCGCGAATAAGCAGATTATTTTATCGAGCGACCGTGCACCTTCAAGTATTCCAACCCTAACCGATCGGCTCAAAAGTCGTTTCGAAAGTGGAATGACGGTTGATATTCAACTTCCAGATTTCGAAACGCGCCAAAACATTATTGAAGCGCGTGCTGAACATGAAAATGTTAAGCTCGATCCTGAGGTTTCAGAATTTATTGCTGAAAACTACCGCACAAATATTCGCGAAATTATCGGAGCAGTTATTCAGTTAATTACAATTGCAGAATTTCAAAATATCAAACCAAACCTCGAACTAGCACAAGGATTAATTCAAAATAGTCGCCCAACGCGACCAAATCATTTAAATTCAAAGAAGGTTATCGATAAGACCGCCAAGTTTTTTGGAATTTCAAAAGAAGATATTCTAGGAAAATCGCGTCAAAAAGATATAAATCACGCGCGCCAAACTGCCTGCTATCTAATGAAATATGAATTAAAGATGAGCTTTCCGCAAATTGGCAAAGAATTTTCACGAGACCATTCAACCATAATGAATAGTGTTTCGAAAATTGAAAAATGCTTAAAGCTTGACTCTGAGATTCGATCACAAATCGAAACCCTGCGGGATTTAATTTACGAATAGAGCTTCATGGCTCTATTTTTATATCTGTTAATTTGACAATACTATTATTTTGGTTTATAAAAAGCGAACAGTATTTTTCTGTTCTCTTTTGACTTTTTCTGTATTTTATTTTATTATTTTAAGTAAGATTATTTATACTCACTTGAAAAATTTTATTTTTATTTTATTGATATGTTTGACATTATTACTATATTATTTCATAAAAGTGTTGAAAGGTTGTGGAAAAATCGTTTTATTTGTTAGTAAAAGTCTTTTCAATGTTTGTTGAAACTTCCTGCAAATTTTCCACAATTTAACTATATATAATTTCAAAAATTGAAATTTATGGAAAACCTTTGAGTTTTCCACATAGTTTTTCATAAAGTTTTACTTTGATTTTCCACACAAAAAATGATATAATTTTAAGTAGTGAAAGCTTGGTTTTCCACAGTTTCCACAACACCTATTATTATAACTACAACCTCTAAGAAAAAGGATTTAAAATTTTTATGGAATTAACTGTTCGAAAAGATGATTTAGCTAAGGCACTCAATAATATTGCAGGAATTGCAAGTAATAAAACGAGCCTACCTAGTCTTGAATATATCCTTTTTCAAACGGATGGTTCGAGACTTTTAATTGCTGCAACTAATTTAGAGATTGCAATTTCACAAAAAATTAGCGCAAAAATCGAAAAAGTTGGTTCAGTGATGTTACCTGAAAAACTAACTAAAAGCTTTATTGATAGCTTACCATCTGGTAGTGATGTTTCTTTTAAGGTTAAGGGTGAAAATATTTCAATTGAAAGTGGAAATTATAAATCAAAAATTAATGGTTTTTCGGCGGAAGACTTTCCTGAACTCCCAACCATTGACGATCCTACTGCTAGATTTTTTATTGGCACTGATATTTTTAAAGAAGTCGTTGGTCAAGTTGACACCGTAAGTAATGACACTTCACGACCAATTTTAACCGGAGTTTTCCTCCATACTTTCGAAAATTATATTTATATGGCGGCGACAGATGGTTATCGTTTGAGTGAGCGGAAGCTTTTTGAAACTGATCAAGAATTTGCATCAATCGTTCCAAGTGGTGTTTTGAAAAAAGTTGCAGGTGTTATTCCTGAAAATCTTGATGAAATCGAGGTTATTATTAATGAAAACCAAATTCAATTTATGGTTGGCGAAATCTTAGTTATAAGCAATTTAATTGACGGGAAATATGTTGAATATCGTCGCTTGATTCCAAATTCAACCGAGACTGTTTTAAAGATTAAACGCGCTGATTTTTTGCAAACAATTAAAGTTGCTGAAGTCTTTACACGTGATTCTGGTGGAAGTATTACTTTGCGAGCCGATGAAGAAAATTCGAAATTATCGATTCATACAATTGCAAGTGAAGTCGGCGAAAGTACATCTGAAACTGATGCTGAAATTTCTGGTGGCGGCGAAGTCACTTTAAATGTAGCATATATTAAGCATGCACTTGGAAATTTAAAATCTCCAAAAGTATCTTTTGGTTTTTCTGGAAAATTGGCCCCAACCGTTTTTAAAGATATTGAAAATGATGATTATATCCATATCGTAATGCCACTAAAAAGTTAGGAATTTAATGATTTTAAAAACTCTGAGAGTTCAGAATTTTCGAACGCATTCTGATTTTATTTTAGAGATCGGCGAAAAATCTACTTTAATTTCTGGCGCGAATGGTAGTGGAAAAACTTCCCTCCTTGAGGCAATTTATTTTTCGCTTCAAGGAACGAGCTTTCGATCGATTGATAAAGAAATTTTGAAAAATGATGGTTCAAGCTGGTTTCGAATTGATCTGAAAGATTCGGAAGATAATTTTCGAACGATAACTTTTAACGATGCGGTTCAAAGATCAAAAAAGCAATTCATTATCGATGGTGACAAAAAAGCACGCTTGAGCGCAAATTTGAGAGTTCCCGTGGTTCTTTTTGAACCAGATGACTTGCAGCTTTTAAGCGGTTCACCAACTCGACGACGAAATTTTTTAGACCGTTTTTTGTCGCAAATTTTTCCAAGTTTTCAGTTGGTAGTTTCGAGATATAATAAAGCCCTAAAACAGCGAAACAACCTACTTAAACGTGAGATTTTTTCGCAAGACGAGATTTTTCCATGGAATTTAATGCTTGCTGAATATGGTGCGGAGATAATTTCAAAACGATGCGATTTTTTGGAGCTTTTGAATTCAAAGATTGAAGAAACTTACTCTGAAATTTCAGGAGTTCAAGATAAAATTAAGATTGAGTATTTGGGCGAAAAAGTTTCGAAAACTGAAATTTTGGCCATTTTGAGTAAAAATATTGAGCGGGATAAAATTTTGGGATATACGAGTTTTGGTCCGCACAAGCATGATATTCAGTTTGTTTTTAATGGAAAGTTGGCGCAAAATGTGGCGAGCCGAGGTGAGAATCGTAGTTTGGTTTTAGCTTTGAAATTTATCGAAACGGATGTTTTAGCAGATTTAACAGCAAAGAGACCAATTATTTTACTTGATGATGTTTTTTCAGAGCTTGATGGGGAGCGCCAAAAATTGTTAACGAAACACTTTTCGAAATATCAGACAATTATCACCTCAACAAATAAAATTAAAGTCGAAGAATGTAAAATAACCTCACTGAATTAGTGAGGTTATTTTTACGCCTGACCGCAGGTTGGATCAAGATAGTTAACTGTGTATTTATCGAGAGCATCTTTTTGCTTCGATTTCATCCAATCAATTGCTAGATCTTTATAAAAGTTGAAATTTGAAGAATTACATTTGCTGTAAATCACGACATTTATTTTCGAAATCTCTGTTTTATCTTCTGGATTTAATACGTATGAAACTGTAAAACCAGTTGTAACAGAGCCTTTAGTGGTATTTGTATATGGTAGATCTCGTACGATTGGATTTTTTGAAATTAAATCTTTCATTTTATCAGTAATTTTTTCATGAGTAACACCGGAGCGAATAATATCATCTTCCTGATGTTTTAAATACCAATCACCTTTTGGATCTTTTTGTCCAATTGAAAGTAGGACATTTGTTTTTTGCCCGGATTTTATTTCAAACTCCTTAGAAGTAGACTCGAAGCCATCTTTTGAAACTTCTACTTTATATTTTCCAGGCGTCATTGTATGAGTTCCGTTTTTAAAATCTTTTCCATTAATTTTTATTAAAGAACTTTCTGGTGCGACAGTAAGGATTAATTTTCCACAATAGAGATCACTCCAGATCCACCAGCCAATAATAATTATCGAAATTGAAATGAATATAGCTAAAACCGAATAAATTTTAATTTTAGTTGTTTGATCGATATTTTGCATTGTTTATCCTTTCCATCTCCAGACTTCAACTTCACCCAAGCTTTCCATAATTTGTAAATTCATTGGTTCAATGACGCCAGTTGTTCTACTATATCCGGCATTTGCTACCTTATCCTCCCCATTAACTTGAACATAAAATTCTATATGTGCACTAGCTCCACCACCAGTTCCCGATGATATAATATCACCCGGTTTCATATTACTTGTACTTCCGTTATAAGGTATTTTTTCATATTTATCTGGGTTACTACGCATATATTGAACAAGATTTGCGACTCCGCAGCAATGCTTAGCATATTCTGGATCTACGGTTGTACTCATAACCATCGAAACGAAGGCATCGCAACTCATTCCCTTTTGAACGTAAGGCTCACCATAGCTGTCCAATCCGGTCGCACTTAGAGCTTCCTTTTGTTTATCTGTAACTTCACCGGCATAGGCTGCAGCTTTATCAGATTCTGGGCGAGCTAATTCCATTGCACGTCCAGCAATTGTATTATTGCTTAAACCACTTCCATTTGAAGATGAAGAGCAGGATTTTGATGAAGATGAATTACTTCCTGATCCATTTACGGCGCCTTGTAAGAACTTAACATAAGCTTCTTGACCTTCTGCGTTTGGGTGAATTCCGTCGCTAGCATAAAGATTTCTGCCACCATTTTTTTCAGCATAAGATTTCCAGTCTAAAATTTTTACTTCACTATGTTTCGAAGCAAATGCTGATAATTTTTGATTGATAACTTCATAATTGGCATTTCCGCCTTTCGAAAAGTTATTTACCCAGTAAATTTTCTTACCTTTAAGTTTTCCGAGAAGATTTTCTGCGGCACCTTCGTCAAAATTATCGTTTGTTCCAAGATTGACGACGACCGTATCATGAATCTCTGAAGGTAGCTTGCTTGTCGCAGCAGCGATTGAGTCTCCAACTGTTGCGGAAACATTTGACCCCGAAAATGCTGATGAAAGTTTATCTTGAACACCGACTGTGATCGAGTCTCCAATGAAAGTTATTTTTCCACCATCCCCGCCTAATGATGAGTTTTGGGATGAATTTGATGATCCTGATTTTCCGCCAAATTGTGCAAGGATTCTATTTCCAACTTCTTGACCTTCTTGAATACGTCCAGCTCGCAAATCTTCGCGAGGTCTTTCGAATTGATTGGTCCATGCAGTTGTAGCTTCAAGAATAGAATTTGAAGATGTGATCGCATTTTTTGCGGCAGATTGCGAAGTTTCCAATTCGTGCCAAAGGAAGCTTAACTGAACGCCAAGATCCGAAACTGGCTTGCCCTGTTCTTTAGCATAATTTTCAAGATTAGTTCTACGACCAAAAGACCATTGTGCTATACCGTAGCCAATACCATTACCTTCTTCATTTAAATCTGGATTAAAATGATTTGATTCACCCCAGAGGCTACCCATTATTCCAGCAACCTGTTCATCTGTGAGCCCTTTAGATTTAAGGAAGTTCCAGATTTTTTCAGCATTATCATTTCCTTCAAGATTAACATCAGCCATCTTGCCGCTACTATCCCCACCAGTTAAACATTCTTCGCCAGCATCATAATAAATGATATCATTCAATTTATAAAAATGTTCATTAAACTCAGCCCTTGCGATATTCGAAAAGGATGAAGCTAAAATTAATATTATTCCTATGATTGATGATATTTTTTTATACATATTATTTACCTATAATTGACATTGGATCGAAGTGATTACCACCATAAACTGCGCGACCTTTATAGAATTCCAGGTGTAAGTGTGGTGGAAAGGTATTTGGACCATTCGCTCCCCAACCTCCAATTCGTCCAATCATATCTCCTTTTTTAACACTATCGCCAGGGTTTTTATATCCGGCACTCATATGACAATACAAACTATCTATATCTGAACCTGTTGCTTCTTTGTGTGAAATTACTCGCAAGTTTGGTCCACAGCCACGACTTGAATCTCCACTGAGATCTGAAACTACACCGTCTGCTACGGCATAAACTGGCGTTCCTTCAGCTCCACCAAGATCCGCTCCGGTATGAACACATCCATTAAATTCGCAGTCAATTGGAAGGTTTCGCGGACCATAGGGTGAAGTTACGATTAGTTCACCTTCAAGAGGTGGTGCAAATTTAGATTTAGCTTTTGAGATTTCTTCACTAGAAGGTCCGCCTGCACCAGCTGATCCTCTTCCGCCTTCAGTTCCAACTCCACCGCCATTCGTATCTGGCTTAAAATCTTCGTTCATTCCGCGCTCTGTTCGAACATCAGTTAGGAACATTGCATACAAATTTGCTTTCGGATTTTTGGTTGTATTACATATTCCACCAAGAGTTTCATCATCTTCATCTTCTTGAGCACCAATTGGAGCCTTTCGGTTGAAGCAATATTTTTCGTATTTCTTCAATTTTCCACTCATTTGAATCGTACTTAAAACATCATCAGTTTCGCTGGTATTTTCCTTTTCGATAATATCTCCTGATTCTTTAAGTTCATTAATAATTTCATCGGTTTCTTTTTCGACAATCCCCATATCAATTCCAGTATAAACATTACAGAAAATATCTGTAGCTGCGCCAGTGTCGGTAATCGATTTATCTTCGCAAGTTTCCATATTAGCTGCGAAATTTGCATTATTCGCAGCACTTGCGCCAGGTGTAATTGATGCAAAAGATCTCTGAGCGCTACCAATTAATGACGGTAGAAATCCGCTAATTGAAGATAACTGTTTTGCGTATGGTAGCATATTACTGACGATTGATCCGACAAATGTGTGTCGAGTTGTTGGGTCGAATGGGCTTGAAGTCATTCGAATTTCTTCCGCATTTTGTGCAATTTGGCGTTCGGTTTCTTGCCGAAATGCCACAGCTTGAGCTTTAGTTAAAACTCCACCGCTTCCTGCCATAGTGTTTTTAGCCATCATTGCGCCAGATCCTGACATTATAGCATTTCCGAAGTTTTCGCCAGTTGTTGAGTCATTAAGGATTGTTCCAGTTAAACCTTCGGCAGCCTGGCGTGAAATCTCACCTAAGGCTTTATCGGCTAGTACTTGCAATGCAACATGCATTGCTACCTGTAAAGCTACTATCCAGATAGCTCTTTTAATAACCTGACCAATACAACCAAAAAATCCGGTTCCCATGCAAGCTAGAATGGTGAATGCAGCATAAGCAATTCCTACCGCAGCAGAAACAACACCTGCTAATTTACAACCTTGTCGAACAACCCATCCGGTAAAGCCGGTTGTCATTGTATTCATTAAGTTAGCAAACCAGCCCGTAATTCCAACTTGATAATCTTTTGCTGAATCGTTGAGTTTTGAGACACGGTCATCGTAGGCAACAGCTCGCCATCCTTGAGATTCGGTTGCGCTTTTAATCTTATCATTATCTGCTGTAGAATCCGCAAAGAATGTAAAGGCATTTTTTAACCGCGAAGTATTCGATCCGCTATCTGTAGGATTTTTATTTTCTTTCAAATCTTTTTTATTAGCGATTCCCATTAGGTTATTTCCTTGTGAAGTAACTTCCTGTTGAGTTGCTTCACCGGATTTAATTTTCGAAGCCATTGAAAGGAAAGACAGTCCAAATTGTGCGAAAACTTCAACTTTGGCAATTTTTATAACACTCCAGCCCATAGTTATAAGATTATATGCTCCACAAACTAAATCGATACCACCTAGAGCTGCTAGACTTCCTTTTGATTTTTCGAGGATTTCTAGCCCCATCTTTCCTTTTTCACTAATGCTCTTTGTTCCTTTTTTTAGTTTATCTTTAAAACTCTTAAGATCTTTCTTAAGCTGTTTAGTTCCCTTTTCGCCTTTAGTGACTCTGCTTTTACCACCTTCTTCAACTTCTTCTGAATCTCCGGGCAATTTTCTCGTATCGGTCTCTTCTTCGCTACCATGGGCATTGGCGGCTTTTTTAATATCTTCGTCAATCTCTTCTTCAGTTTTACCTTTATTATCCTTTTTTATTTTTGTAAATTTAAACCAACCCTTAAGTTTTTGCCAAGATTTATCTAGGAAAGATGCAAAACGACCACTAAAACCGCGCCGATAAGCGTGACGAACGGTTGGGTTTGTTCGCATTATTTCTTTAATAGCTTTTGAATCATTTGGTATTGAGATATTGTTGCCGTCTTTAATATAAGTTAATTTTGAAATTTTCTTTCGGCCAAAAATACCACCACCTTCTTCAAATTTAACTTTAAAGCCAGCGCGTTCGAGATTTTTGACGTTTCGTTCGGTTACGTGCGACATTCGACAAACGATTCCAGCAGTACATTTAATACCCTTCATTTTTAAGCCAAGTATTTTCGAAGAGCGATTATTCATACTTGTTGATGCTGAATTTAGTTTTTCGGTAATAATTTCTTGAATATGGACCGGTGCAAGCGAGGCAATTCCAGTTGAAATTACGAAAATAAATGTTCCACCACCACCAATCAAGCCACCAGTTGCAGCCATTGCTCCTTTGCTTTTAAAGAATGATTTTGCACGGTTTTTCCAGCTACCTTTTGAGTTTGTGGCGTTTCGAGATTTGTGGGTTCCGCCACCACTAACATTATTTTGCCAGCCGCCAGATTTTAAAGCTTTAGAGTCTTTTGAAAGTGTTTCAGAGTCGCTAATTCCTGAATTTGAATCTGCCGAAACTGATGATTTTTCAGCGTTTGCTAAAGCAGACGGATTATAGCCGTCATTGCCGCGAATCGATTCAGCAGTTCCCCAGTTTTTTTGCTCGTTTGCAAGTTTGGCCTGGTTGGAATCGCTTAAATCGCTAAAATCAAGATTTTCATCTCTTTCGAAATCTCTGTCTGCTCCCATTTTCCTAAAACTCTAAAAAAATTATAATTATATTTTATCACATTTATGCTTGTGCTTCAAGGTTAAAACAGCTCATTTGGATCAGCATAACCATTCGTCATCATATTGTCGCCTTGGCGATTTTTTGAACTGTTTGGGCTGGTTGAAATTAGTTGATGTTCGGTATCGCTAGCGATAATTTGGATATGAACGTGGTTTTGCCCTGCGAAGAATAAACCTTGTCCAACCGGGAAATTAGAAAGCCGTTTCCGTTCTTCCTCGGTCAATTTAAAGACGTCACTTAAAACATCGACTGCACTCGAAGATTGTTTCAAAAGTAACTGCATTGAACTGTTTGAAACGATTGCGCGACCCATTTTTGAACCCATAAAGTCTTCAACGTCCTGCGAAATTGTTGTGAGTCCGAGGTAGTATTTTCGGGCGCGTTTTGCAAGGCTAAATAAGAAGTTTGCTGAATCGTCATATTTCATTAGCTGCCAAGCCTCGTCAACAATCAACATTCGTTTTTTCTGCTCTGAGCGGACAATATTCCAGATGTGAGAAAGCACAATATACATCGCAACTGGTCGAAGTTCATCTTCAAGGTCGCGAATATTGAAAACTACCATTGAGTTATTAATATCAATGTTGGATTGCTGTGAGAAAATTCCCGCAAAAGTTCCGGTAGTATATTTACGAAGGCGTTGTGCCAAGCTTGGTCCACTTCCATCCATATGAACTAATGTGTCGTAAAGGTTATGAATTGTTGGTGGTGTTGAATTATGTGTAAGCGGGTCAGAAGTAATTCCTGCTCGTGCGTAGGTATCGATAATCGCTTGGTCGAGATCAGCTTCTTCATTTGGCGAAAGTCCAATAGATTGCCCGGCACTTGTTCCACCAAGCATTAAACGAAATAGGCCGTGAAGCGTCACAATATTTGCACGTAAAGCGTTGTCAGCTTCCTCAGCATCAATTACATGCGGTAAATCAAACGGATTAATTCGAACGTCCGAATTTAAACTTAGGCGAATGTAGCTTCCGCCAACTGCGTCGCTTAATTTTTGATACTCGTTTTCAGGGTCGATAATTAGAACCTCAGCCCCCATCATCATTGTTCGAAGTGCTTCAAGTTTTACAGTGAAAGATTTACCAGCACCAGATTTTGCAAAAACAACCATATTGGCGTTTTCGAGTGTATATCTATCAAAAATCACCAATCCGTTATTGTGCATATTTACGCCATAAAGAACACCATTTTCCTGAGTTAAGTCGGCAGATGTGAATGGGAATGATGTCGAAATAGCACCAGTATTCATGTTTCGGCGAATTTGTAATTGGTCGGAAAGTTGCGGAACGGCTGATTTTAATCCCTGTTCCTGTTGGCTTGATGCTACTTTCGAAAACAGCATTTGCTGTCCAAGCATTGTTTCAACCTTACTTCGAACAAAATTTAGTTCGTCGAGACTATCTGCATAAAGTGTTAGGTATAATCCAAAGCGGAAGAATTTTTCGGCACCAAGTTGTAATTGGTCACGGAGTTCTTCAGCATCGCTAAGTGCGGCTTCAAGCGCTGGATCTCTGGTTTTACCTTTTTCATTGTTAATTGCAAGGTCAGCTTCTAGCTGAGTTACTTTTCGGCGAAGGTTTTTCATCACGATTTCGGTTTCGACCGGATAAATAAACATTGAAACATCTAAAACTTCGTCGGCGTTTAAAATTGGAGAAGCCCAACCTGTGTAAAGTTGGCGAGGATAGCCATAAACGTAAATCGTCTGACCATATTTTGTACCAAGTCTAAAATAGCTCGAATGAAATTCAAGGCTTGATGGCGCAATAAGGTCACGCAAAGTGTTAATACCAGTTAAAAATGCTTGCTCAACTTCTGCTTGCTCTTGTGCACGTTGTTGGGCTGCAATATCAACAGCATCTTTTTTCTTAGCCATAATTAAAATCCTCCTTGTTCTGGTTTTTCACCCTCACCTTTTCGAACAAATAAGCTTGCCGTATCGCGAAAATCTCCTAAAGGTTCATAAACTGCTGTGTCGGGGTTATAAACATTATAATAAAGATTTCCGAGTTCTTTCGTATTGAGCTGAACCGATTTAATTCCCATTTGGTAAAGTCCGCCAGTGATTGAATCGACACGTTTTTTGATTTCTTCGTGAGCTGAATCCCAAGTTGTGCGATCTATTTTCGAAATCTGCGCACTTTGTTTTGCGAATAATTTTCCGAAAAATCCTTTTGCTGAACCCTTTAAGTTATTTAAGTCGCCAGTTGGATAATATGGAATTACGATGAAAAATGACTTATCCATAATATTTGCGCTTCGGCTGAGGCTGTCGATAAAGTTGATATAATCTTCCATTAAATCACCAAGAAGCATATTATCTTGTGCAACTTGAATATCCGCCAATTTACTTAGATATGGCTCAATGTCAACACGTTGTGAGCGTACTAAAATTTGAATTGGAAAAGTAAGAGCATTTAAAAAACTTTGATAAGAATATTCTACGCCCTCCCTTTCACGAGCACTCATAAGATCAAAGTTGATCGATTTGCAAGCGACTACTGCGCGAAAACTTCCATCACGCATAATTACCATTCCTTCGCGAATTTCAGCAATTTCAAGTGAATTTTGTGTCGAAGCTGGATTTGAAGGTGCGGTTGAATTAGTCTGATTTTGGTTTAAATTTGGATCTTGCTGATTTGGATTAATTTTATTATTACTCATATTACCTCAATGAAATTACTACTTCGTTTTCGCCCAGGTCGACCTCGCTTGAATTTGCTTGGGCTTGTCGTTCTTTATCTGCTATTTTATTTGCTTGTCGCGCAAGTGTTTCGACTGAAAGATCTTTTCCTTCCGAAACTAATCTTTTCATCTCGGCGCTGATTTCACGAACAGAATTCTGCTCTGTGATATGCTTTTTATTAATGAAGGGATTATTCTCTGGATTTGTTGAAACTCGCACTTTCGGATCTCGTTTTTCTCGCTCGACCGTTTCGTTAATTTTATGAATTCGGTTAATACTTTCATTAATATCTTCCAGATTTTGGGTTAAATCTTGTGGATTTTCGAAAGTATTTTGTTGGACTTGTGGCTGCATAACAACTTGTGGCTGTGGTGGAGATGTAAAATTCGAAAGCGGTTGTGGTGATGGTTGAGTCAAATTCTGCATCTGATTTTGTTGCCAATTTGGCGAAATTACTGCTTGATTCATCGAATATGGATAAGGGTTGTAATGCAATTGAATATTCTCAGGATTTTGACTGAAAGTTTGATTTTGTAATTGCGGATTTTGTAAAGTGTTTTGCGGTTGAGATTGGGAAATTTCAAAATTCGAAATTGCTCCAAATTGTTGTGGTACATTTTGGTTTTGTTCAAAAGTTATTTGAGATTGTGAAGTTTGAGTTTGTGAAAATTCACTTGGTTGAAGTGCTGGATTTTGAACTGTAGCCGAAATATCTTCAAATTTAATATTATCCGATCCTTCGTATCGGTTTTTGGGGTCAAAATAATAAGTCTGATCTTGAATATTCTCGGAATTTTCATTTGTAAATTGTGCTAAATTGCGCGCTATATCAAGATTTTGCATAATTTGCTGTCTTCGGCGATTGTCGTGCTGAGAAAGTAAGTTATCAACATTTGAAGAAATCCGTGAATTATCAAACATATCTTCTGCTGCGCGTGCTTCATTTGAATATTCTTCGCGAACAGCAGTTTGAGTTGGTGCCACAGAGTGCTTAATTGCCCAACCTTCAGTATCAACAATATCTGCCAAATAACTAAGCCTGCGCGAGGCTTCCATTTGTGAAATATCCTTAATTAAACTATCTTCCTTATTAATTGGTGCTGAAATTTGAATTAAATGTTCAATTCCATCAGGCTGCCAAAGTCGTTTATGGGGTTTAAGATAGAACGAAACAATAGCTGCGAGATAAGTTTCCATCGGCTGATCTTTTCGAAGTGGTAAAGCTAACGCACCAAAAAATATAATTACAGGAAGTGGTAAAATAATTAACCCTGGGAAAATTCCCCAAAGAAAAATATCCAGCGCAATACAGCCTGCAACAATAATCAGGTAAATGAATTGCCGAAAATTAAACGGCCCAAGCAATTTGTCATCAGCCTCAACGTCCTGAGGAACTTTATAAACGCTCATTCTTTAATTTGCCCACTTCTCCTTATTTCAATAGTATTAATTTTAACATATTTTTGAAAAAAAATAAAGCTTAAAAATTAAAATAGGCAAAATTTTTATATTCTGCCTATTTCTTATTTTTAATATTTTCAGGTCTCCAATTTCCACCCAAAACTTTATCGTAAAGACCTTTATTATTTTGTTCAATTTCTTTAAGCATCTTGCGAATTTCAGCACCCTGTACAGCGTTGAGTTTTCCATATTCTGAAGGGTTTTCATTAATTGCTTTAACACTTTCAAGTGTAGATTTCATTGTTTCATTCGACATGCTTGAAATTGCTGATTTATCCCAAATAATTTTCATTGCATCATTTGAGGCTTTAATAATTTTATCATCCGAGACATTTTTAGCGTAATTATCATGAATAGCATTATAAACTTCTTTCGAATTCATACCATTCACAGCAATATTTTCAAGTGCTGCACCACCAATAAATTGAAGGTCGTCTTTTTTGGTTTTCTTGAAAGCTTCAACCAAGTCATTACGGTTAGCGTTTAATTCTCCGCCAATTTCAGTTTTACCAAGTGAGTCGATAGCACTTTTCAAATCAGTTGTTCCCATAAATTTCTCAGCTGTTGCGGCTCGCAAGTTTTTGGTAATTTCGAAATCAATTCCATCTTTTTGGATTTTTTCACCCATATTTTTTGAAAATATTTTACTATAGTCACTACCTGAAAAATTAAGTGATTTTGTAAGGTTTGTAAGTGATTCGACTTCTTCTTTGTTTTCTTTTGAAGCTGCTACCAAAGAGCTTGCAAGTGCTGAGACTTTTCCGGCTTCACCACGTACGCCAGATGCCGTGTTGAGTAGATCATTATTATAGCGTATATTATTTGCCATTGCATTATTGAGTGAAAGATTATTATTCTTTTCAGCCAGTTTAAGAGCATTAGCTTGGTTAGCGTTTTCAACAAATTGAAGCGCTTGCTGACCAAATTTTCCTTGAAGTTTCTTTAAGCTGTCGTCATCAAGTTTAACAATACCAGATACATTTCCATCAATTCCCTTTTGAAGAGTTGCGTTAAATAATTCGGCTTTAAGTTGCGAAATTCCAGCATTCGAATTTGCTGTTGCTCGATTTAGAGCTTCGGTTGCAAGCATTTCTTGATATAATGTATTCGAACTAAGCGCATGCTTTCGGCGTGCGTCATAATAACTGTTTGAAAACGCATTCGAACCTTGTTTTGGTTCATTTGCAAGTTCAGATAATTGTTCTGCCTCGAAATTATCAAATCTCTCTTTTTGGTATTTTTCAGCAATTGATCGAGAAGAATTGACTCTTCGAGAGCGATTATATCGAGTTTGATTTAATCTAACAAACATGCCGTTTGGATCTGTTGAAATCTTTTTGTTTCGTTGAAGTTCTTGACTTTCACCAATAAATCTCTTCAAACCATCGACTGGACCTTTGTTCGGATTATTGATAATTCCAGCGAACTTACCAAGTAGACTTCCGCTGACGCGCATAATTGTAGGTGTGATAGCAAGTGGCACAACTTGAACGACTGCACCTAAAAGGAATATTAAGAAACTTCCATTCGCGCTGGCGATAATTGTTGTACCAATTAGTTGTGAGCCACCAAAAAGTAGTGAAATCAACGGATACATTACGAGCATTGTTGTGAATAGATCTTTCCATTTTTCGAACCATTTCTCAGTATTTGGCAGAATATTGGCAGCAAAAGCGAGTGGTGCTAAGAAAACTAAAACAATAATTATTGCTTGTCGTGCAGCTAAAATTATTAAAGCAACAACGGCTGAGTATATTACTGCAATCAAAGCTCCTAAAATCATTAATGTTGCCGCACCGCTACTTCCTGCTGTTGCAACCGCGAAAGAATATACACCATAAGAAACTACGCCAGTTCCGCTCAAAACCGCCGCTGTAATTCCTGACCAATCTAAATTTGCAGTTTGAATCGAATTTTCGCCACCGTTATTGAAGATATTATTTCGAATTCCAACTAAAAGATTTTGTGTTTGCGCACCGAGAATATTCGAAATATCGACCAAAATCGCGCAAATATAATAAGAAACATTAATTAAAATCGCCGCCACAATTAATTTTGGCAGAATTTTTTTCACACCATAATTGCTAACTCCAAAACCTGTAATCTGTGAATAGATCACAAAAATAAAACCAATCACAAAGAAAATATTTGCAATATTTCGCATATAATCCCAAACCTGAAAAAGCCCAGATTTGTGCGATGTATAAAGTGGCTGAACTCTCAAAAATCCTTGAACCCAGTTATAAATTCCGTCCATCCATTTCGAAATTGTGTTAGCAACCATACAAACCATCCAACCACCACCACCTTCAACACTACAAAGCGATTTATCTTCGTCTTTTGAGACGCCATCAACTTTAACATCTTGTGTGTTTCCAGTTTGTGATATGTTTCCAAGTGCACTTACATCAAAAGAATAAATCTTTCCGCTTGAAGCATCATTTTCGTTGTCGAGCGCAATAACGGATGTTTTATTATTTCCTGTGCTAGCTGGTGAATTTTCGGCATAAAGTTTTTTCGAACGAATTGATTCGGGATACCTAGAAGTATCTGAAACTTTTGTGTAAGTTTTTCCACCCAATATTATACCATCTTTTGAAGCATTTGTCCACTGTGCACCATCAAGAGCTTGTGCGAAATTCGAATTAAAAAATCCCAAGATTGCGACTACTGTAAAAATCGCGACAAAAAATCCATTTCGAAAATCTTGAGTTTTTGCTTTTTTGAACCTCGTCAAAGTTTGCATATGACCTGATTTTATCATAATTTAACCCTTTTGTCAACCTTAAAAGTTAATTTTTAGAAATAAAACACTTGCTTTTTCCCCAAAAATGGTTTAAAGTATAATTATTATGGTAAACAAAATAAAAAATATAATAATAGTTGGATTAATTTTGACGAGCTTTTTTGCAGCTTTTCAGAGTATCTTTTCTTTAAACTATACTTTTGCTAGAGTAGTAGTTCAAGATGATAATGGTAATTCTGTAGATCCAAGTGATTTAAAATCGAAATCAGACTCAAATAATAATTCTGGTAGTGATTCAAATAGTAAAAATGCTCCTACTGCTGAAGCAAAGACTGCAATTCTCCCCTCAGACTGGAAAATTGAAGATATTTTAAATATGATTTTGGTTGTAGTGACTACTGGTGTTGGAATTGCAGCAGTTGGTTCGATCGTTTTTGCTGGAATTCTTTATATTACCGCACGAGATAATGCTGGGCAGGTTTCTAAAGCGAAAACAATGATTATGAACACAGTGATTGGGATTATCGCCTATATTTTAATGTGGGCATTTTTGGAATGGATTATTCCAGGAGGAGTTCTTTAATGAAGAAAATATTTTTAGCATTTTTTATTGTGATGCTTTCAGTCTTTAGCCTTCCGCAAAATAATGCTTATGCTGCTAGCTGTACTGGAGATGAAACATTTTTTGGCCTTCCCGCTTGGTATCGAGGTTTGGTTGAATCTAGTGGAAATGGATGTAAAATTAAAGATATCAATCCAAATGGAGGACTTAAAGTTGAAGAATTTGTTTGGACGGTTGTTGCAAATTTGATCGATGCAGCCTTTCGAATTGTTGGTTTGGCAGCGATTGGTTATATAATTTATTCTGGATTTCAATATATGCTGGCAACTGGTGATCCTGGAAAAATCGCAAGTGCCAAAAAATCACTTACAAATGCGATTATTGGTTTAGTGATTGCTGTTCTGGCTTCTGCAATAGTGAACTTAATTTTAGGAATTTTTGGTTAGATGGAAAAGTATATATTTATAGCTAATGGTAGTGAGGGCTTCGATAAAACGAAAGTTTTAAAAGGTATTGATACTTCAAATAGAGATAAAGCAAGTGACGCCTCAATGCAAAACGCTTTCAATACGGCATTTATCTGGGCAGGAATGATCTGTGTGATTGTAATTATTATCTCAGGATTAACCTTCATTACAGCAGCTGGTAATCCGGGGACGCTTTCGAAAGCAAAATCTGCTTTAATCTATGCTTGTGTTGGAATTATAGTTATTCTTTCGGCGGCATTAATTGTAAATTTAATCATTGGTGGAATTTTAACAGGATCAGTATAATGAAAAAGTTTATTTTAATCAGTAGTATAATTTTAGCACTATTTGCTCCACTAAATGCTTTTGCAGAAGAAGATTCTGGTGGAAGTGGAGGTTCGAAAACATTCGATGCGTGTAAGCACGTAAAAACTCAAGGAACGGCCGTATGTGCTGGCAGTGAAACTAAAGCAGAAGATGTTGTGAAAAATATAATTTCAATTCTCTTCTGGATCATTGGAATTTTGGCAGTTATTGTGATAATTTACGCTGGAATCACATTTATTACCGCAGCTGGAAACCCAAGCAAGGTTGCGCAAGCTAAAACAATGATAATTTATGCAGTCATTGGTCTTGTGGTAGCAATTCTTGCCTATACAATTGTAAATTTCATTGTTGGCGCTTCAAGCGGAAAAGGAGTTAATGGTGGTGGTTCATCATCTAAAAGCTCAAGTTCTTCTAACGAATCTAGCAACTCAGAAGAATTAAATTCTTCTGATGAAACTTCTAAACATTCAACAAAACCAGATAATTCAAGTAGTTCAAACACTATCAAATCTCAAAGTGGAAAAAAGAATGGTGAAAATAGTTCAGGGCGAAATTCTAGCAGTTCAAATAACTTAGATAATAATTGAAATGATAGATAATGATCTTAGATATATAATATAAAGGAGAAAAAATGAAGAAAATTTTAATAACTTTTGGATTGATTATTGCGATAGTTGGTTTATTTATTACAGCTGCTGGAATTTATGAAAATAAAGCTTACGCTGATAGTGCAGCTGATCTAATTAAACAAGGTGCGGATTCGACAGGTCAACAAGATTCACGTTCAGCTGGTGATATTGCAAAAGATGTTGTAAATATCATGTTTTTTATCGTTGGTATTATGGCAGTTATTATGATTATCTGGGGTGGAATTCGTTATGTGCTTTCAGCTGGAAATAGTGCTGCCCTAACAAGCGCAAAAAATACAATTATGTATGCTGTCATTGGTCTAATTGTAGCAATTCTTGCCTATACAATTGTGAATTTCGTTATTAATACTGTTAGTGGAAATAGTGGATCATCATCTTCGAATAGCTCAAATAGTTCTGATGATTCTGATAGTTCTAATAATTCTGATAATTCCAATAGTTCAAACAGTAACTCATCTTCTAAAAATTCTAATAGTTCTAATAAATCTAACGGTAATTCATCTTCAAATAACAAGAAGAATAATAATTAGATTAAACACTTGAAAAATAATTATAATTTGATATAATTTAAATATAAATAAACTTTTTAAGAAAGGAAAATAGTTTAAAATGAAAAATTTTGCGAAAATAGCTCTATTAGTAGCTACAACAGTATTCGCAGTTGGTACGACTGCTTTTACACTTCCAGCATATGCTGCGGATTGTAAAGTTACAGGTGGCTTAAAATCTGCTGATAAATGTGCTGGAGGTGTTGTAGAAGAAAATGGTGGTCCAACAAGCTTGTTTGATGGAGATTCACCAATCTTTACAACAGCTATCAATATTATGCTTTTCGTAATCGGTATCCTTAGTGTTATTATGCTTATCTATGGTGGTATTCGATACGTTCTATCAAGTGGTGATGCTGGTGCAGTTCAGAATGCAAAAAATACAATTATGTACGCAATTATCGGTCTCGTGATTGCAATCCTTGCTTATGCAATTGTGAACTTTGTTATTACTTCTATCACAAACAAAGGCTAAAAGTCTAATGAAAAAAGATCTTCCCTATGAAGGTCTTTTTTCATTGTTGTAAAATTATTTTCGAAATAAAATAAAATAAAAATCTCGAAGGTTTTATTCCTCGAGATTTTTTTGATAATTATAGAACTTTTATTCTTGTTGCTTGTGCTTTAATTTTTGTAAAGCTAATTGTAAGGATTCCGTCTTTCAACATCGCTTCAACTTCATCTTCTTTAATTGGAACTGGCAATGTTAGAGTTCGGCTGAATTCTCCCCAGTAGCATTCTTGCGCATGATGAGCGACAATTCCCTCTTGGTCGCCAGGGTTTAGGCTTCCACTGATTGTTAATGTTCCGTCTGAAAGTGAAACATCCAAATCATTTTTATTTACGCCCGCAGTTCGCGCTTTTACAAAAAGTTTGTCTTCTGTTTCGTAAACATCAACAGCTAATTGCCCTGGAAGCTCATTTTCTTCTTCTTGAATTTCGTTTTGTTCAGGATCGTCGAAAGTTTCATTGTTTGAAACATCCATTAAGTCGTCCCCAAAGTTGAAAGCAGCTTCCAATTCTTCGTTCAAAAAGCTGTCGTCATTTTGTCTTCTAGCCATTTCTCCTCCACATTAATTTCATAATTCAGGCTTAATTTACTTTATTATACCGCACTTTTGTTGTATAATCAAGAGGTAAAACGATTTTTTATGAAGAAAAGCATATCCGAGATAATTTTAGATTCTTTGGCGCCAGAGGAGTGTTATTTTTGCCGAAAATTAGGTGATTCAATCTGTAAAAATTGCCTAAAAACTCGTTGTAATTTCGGTAATTTTCTTTCGCGACCAAATACAATAATTTCGAAGGAGTTCTATCTTTCGCAGCGTTCGGGTGAATTACAAAAAATCGTCGATGAATTTAAGCTTCAAAGCAAGCGTCAGAATGCGCGCTATTTGTCACATCTTTTTGCGGATTTTTTGAATTCGAATGAGCTATTCAACCAAAACCGCGATAGAATTATTTTAGTTCCCGTCCCTACACTTTCGGCGCACATTCGTGAACGTGGTTTTGATCATACACAAATTTTAGCGAAACAACTTTCTAAAATTTTAAAAATTGAAAGTTCAGAAATTATTGCAAAAGTTTCAAAAACGACTCAGCGAGGTGCTAATTTTAAAACTCGGCAAATTCAAGCTAAAAAATCATATCAATTTATCAGTGAAAAGCTTTTAAAAGATAAAATTTATGTGATTTTGGATGATATTCGAACAACTGGTGCAACTTTAAATTCGATTGCAGAAATCCTTCTAAAAAATGGTGCAGATGAAATTTGGGCATTTTATTTACTTCAACAATAAAATAAGCTTGATATTTTTGAATTGATATGGTAAAATGGTAATATTCTGGACTGCGGAGAGGTGGCCGAGTGGTTGAAGGCACCGGTCTTGAAAACCGGCATGCGGTAAAACGTATCGAGGGTTCGAATCCCTCCTTCTCCGCCAGAAGAGAGAATCTCACTTAAAAGGTGGGATTTTGTCTTTTTGGTGCTTTTGAAAATTTTTTGAATTTTTAAAGAGCTTATGATATAATTAGAGTATTATGAATTTCGATAATGAAAATCAAAGTGGAGTTCCGCGAGTAACTGGCTTACCCGAGTCACAGTTTCAAACTCCACCAACTGGAAATTATATCGCTGAAACGCCTGTTCAGGATTTTCAAGATTCAGACGATTTTAAAGAAGTTCAGCCTTTTGAGCTGGAAGAATATACGCAGGTTCGAAAAGTTGAAGATAACGAGACTTCGGCTGAAAAAATCACTGAGGAGCAAGAAATTGTGAATTGGCAAGCGCAAGACTTGATAATTGGCGATAAAGGCAAGGTTTGGTATATCGGTTTTGCGATTATTGTTTCAGCTTTTTGTGCTTTTGCGGTAATTGTTCAAGCGTGGAGCTTTCTTGCATTAATTGTGGTTTCGGCGATTGGAATTATCACTCTTCGAAAAGCTGATCATGCACAAATTATCTCGTATAGTCTTTCAACTCATGGAATTTATATGGGAGAAACTTTTCATTCATATGGCGAATTTCGTGCTTTTGGTGTTCGGAAAGACCTAGGTGTTTATTCAATAGTATTATTACCTAAAAAACGATTTTCACCAAGCACAATTATCTATTTTTCGAAAGAGGACGGCGAGAAAATTACCGATATTATTGGTGCACGATTACCAATGGAAGAAGTTAAATTCGACTTGATTGATCGAATTATTCACAAAATTAAGCTCTGATCTTGTTTTTTTTGAAAAAATATGTTAAAATTAAAAATGTCCACTTGATGTGGAAGAACTTCAAAAATTAGCTACTGAAAAGTAGCATATGCACCTGTAGCTCAGCTGGATAGAGCGTTGGCTTGCGGAGCCAAAGGTCGTAAGTTCGAATCTTGCCAGGTGTACCATAGAAAAAGCATCAGATAAATCTGGTGTTTTTTCTATTTTAGTGATATAATTATTTTATGATTAGAAAAATACAAAAAAGAAAAAATAATGAGATTATATATATTTCAATTATCATTTTATTACTTTTATTGAATGGGATTATATTTCTTAATAAAATCAACCATAATACTGAAGAAAAACATAATCAAGACATTATAAAATATTATTTTAAAGATTCGAAATATGAAGGAATAACTTCAAAATTTATTGAAAGAAAAACTAAAAAAGAAGAAGCTTTTTTGGAAATTCCAGTAACAAAAAATTCGAAAATTAATAATTTTATTGATAAGAAAGTTAAAGAAATCGATGATACTTTTAGCGCAGATGCTAAAAAACTGTCTTTCGATAAGCCAGCGACTGAAAAAATGAGTTATCAAGTTTATTACAATCAAGATAATCTTATTTCGATAGTTCTTTCGGTTAAACAGGATACGCATGGGGCAAATTTAGTTGATGAAAATCTTTTTTGGACTTTTGATAAAAATAGTGGCGATATTATAAAATTAAGTAGTTTCTTAACAGATAAAGATAAATTTAAGCCAAAAGTTTTAGAAATTTTTAAAAATAAAGTTTTCGAATTTTTAAAGAGTAAAAAATTAGAATATTCAAAAGATATTTTGGATGAATTGACTTTTGATAATCTTGAGAATTTTATCATTTTAGATAAGCAAACTATTGATTTTCCATTTTCTCGATCAGATATCTTACCTTCTAGCTATGGTGATACTCAAATTCAACTAAAAGTTAGTGAAATTTACGAATTTCTACAAAATGATTTTGCACGAAAAACTTTTGACGTTCCGGAGCCACCAAAACCTGCACCGGTTATCTCGAGAGCGCCAGTTGTTTCGGGCAATTGTCCAAATTGTATTGCTATCACTTTTGATGATGGACCGGGAATTTATACTGATCGAGTTTTGGGGTATTTACGAAATTATAATGCAAAAGCAACCTTCTTTATGATTGGCCCAAGTGCTCAGAGATATTCTTCTATTGTAAAACGAGTTTTTGAAAGTGGTCACCAGATTGGGAATCATACCTGGTCCCACCCTTCTCTACCTGGATTGTCCCCTGCACAAGTTCAAAATGAAATATCTTCAACTAATAATATTTTACAAGGTATTACAGGTGTAAAGCCTAACACACTTAGACCTCCATATGGTGCAACTAATGCAGCCGTACAGAGGGTTGTTTCAAATCTTGGAATGAGTTCAATTTTATGGTCTGTTGATACTCGCGATTGGGCAGATAGAAATTCAGCAGTAGTTTGTAATCGTGCGGTTTCGAATGTTCGTTCGGGTTCAATTATTTTATTACATGATATTCATCCAACTTCGGTTGAAGCAGTTCCATGTATTTTGCAAAATCTAACATCTCGTGGATTTCGTTTTGTAACCGTTAATCAACTTTTGGGTGAATTACAGGCTGGTCAGATCTATTATTCCGGAAAATAGTCTTTATTTCAATCTATTACTATGATATAATGGGGATATTGGAGAGGTGGCCGAGTGGTTGAAGGCGCACGACTCGAAATCGTGTATGCGGGCAACCGTATCGGGGGTTCGAATCCCCCCTTCTCCGCCACGAAAGTAGCTCGCATTCGCGAGCTTTTTTCGTATTTATTGACTTTGATTTTAAGATTTGTTATAATGGAAAAATATTTTTATAAATAGTTCTTTTAGAAAGAGGTTTAAGATATGAAAAAACTACTTTTTGTATTATTTATTTGTGTTTATGGGTTTTCATTAATTACTGCAATATTGCTGTTAATTTTTAAATCAAGAATTTCAGAAGATAGCTATTTTATAGCACAGCTTTTACTTTTTGGATATAGTATATTGACGAGTATGCCACTTTTTCTTCCAGGATTTATATCATGTTTGGTATGGTTGCTAAAGAAAATTTTTAAGAATAATGTTACTGACCCTGATGAATTTCCAGAAAGTGCAGTATCTTGGCTATGTATTGTTTTATTTGTTTTTGTTCTAGATGTATTCTTTGGATTGACGTTAATAATTCCTATAGCTGTTATTATCCAATCTAGCTATATATTGTTTGAGCTTATCATAGTGTATGAAACTTTAATTTCAGAAAATCCAGAATAACAACCTCTCTAAGTCAGCAAAAGCTGGCTTTTTTATTTTCGAAAAATAAAAACCGCCTTTTTTGAAACTTGATGGCGGTTTTTTAAAAAATATTATTTTACTAATTCAACTTTAAGCTTTTCAATCAATTCCACCGGTGTTGGATTGGTGTTATTCAAAATTGCAAGATAAATACTTACGAAATCTGCCAAAATTGACCCCCAAAGCACTTGCTCGAGATAAGTTGAACCTTTTAGTTCAATATTTCGTGCTGCTGGGCGCTTTCCGCTCAAAAGTCTATCTGATATTTCGAAACGCTTTTGAACGCGCGGATGATCTAAATTACTTCGTAAATTGAAAATCGCAAAAAGTTTTTCAATTGGATGCGAACTCCAACCAATGAATTCGTTATGATTGAATTCTGGATATTCGTTGAAAAAGCTGACGTTTTTGGCGTTTTCGTTCCAAGAAATTTTCCATTTATAAGCCAGAGGTGAAAATTCACTCGAACTCAAAAATACTGCACTTCGCCCCGCTGAATATAATGCAAGCTGTTTGGCATAATTTCGGTCGTTAGAAACGCTTGCAACCCAAGATTCGCTCTCTTTTCGCAAAAAATCGGCGTAATGTTCGATTTCTTCGTGCTTTTCATTTGAAATAATTCCAAAATTTACCAAAATTTTCGTTAAAGCGCGAAAATTATAAATCACTGCCATTCGAGGTTGAAGACCGGCTGGTAATTTAACGTGTGCTATTTGATTTTTACGAGCAATTTCTTCCATTTTCCCGTGCGAAGAAACTGTTGCGATTTGCGCGCCAATCTCGATTGTTTGATTTAGTGCTGAAATTGATTCCTCGGTGTTGCCCGAATACGAACTTGCGATTACTAAAGTATTTTTCGAAACACTTTTTGGCAAATTGTAATTTCGAACAATCTCAATCGGCAAAGAAATCTCATTTTCGAGCCATTTTTTTACAATTAATCCAGCCAGCGCCGATCCTCCCATTCCGGTAATAACGATATTTTTAATCTCGCGTCCGTCGTGCTCTGGCGAAAGAACTTCAGCTTGAAAAAGTGCCTGCTTCCACTGTTCGCTGGCAACCAAAAGCGCATTTTGTGGATCGCGCTGAACCAATAAATTAAAATTATCTAACATTTCCACCCTTTCGAAAAAATAATCTTGATTATGCTTTAATTCTATGATACAATATTGTTAATAAAAAGTAAAGTTAATTAACAAATAAGGTGGGTTATGGATATTGATACGAATCAAATTAGCAAAATGCCAGTTAGCGACGACCCAGAGCTCGCTAAGATTCTTTCTGGTGTAAATGGTGATGCGGCCGATGACGGACTTCAATTTGAAGCGCCAGAAATCCCAGAAGCTCCAGAGGAGCCAGAGACTCCAGAAGAAGTTCAGCCGGTTAAAGTTGAACAGCCAGTGCCAGCAATGCAAAGTTTTGGCGGTTTGGATTTAGATGCGATCAAAGGTCGTGCGCTTCAAGATTTGCGACCATTGGTTGAAAAACTAACCGTTTCGAATGAAGAAAAGTTCGATATTTATCTTTTGTTCCTTCGTTCGAGCGACGACAACACTTTAATTGAGCCAGCATATAATGCTGCGCGAAACATCGAAGATGAAACCAAGCGTGCAAATGCTCTTCTCGATGTGATCAAAGAAATCGATTACTTCAAATCAAAATAATTCTGGCAAAAAAAACTGCGATTTTCCAACTTTCGCAGTTTTTTAAAACTTCTATAAAATTGCTAAACTTTCACAATCTCTTTAAACATAAAATAAGCCTCTCTGAAAGGCTTATTTTATTTTGAAGATTAGCTTTCGCTGATTTTTTTAAAATTTGCGCATTTTGCGGTTGCGTCTTTTGGCAAACAGCACTACGACTGGAGAAATAATCAATGATACTAAACCAATCAAAACTGGCACAGTTGCTTTATTTTCTTGATTTTGTTCTCGCAAAAATCCGGTTTCTGGTGAATTTAAACGTTGTTTTGCAATTTCAGTATCACGTTTTTTACGAGCGGCTTCAAGCTTATCTAATTCAATCTTTGCTTCTTTTGCTTTTATCTTGTCTTTAATATCTTGAAGTTTTTTGGTTAATTCTTTACTCTTAGCTTCATCTTTCACTTTCGAAATTAACTCTTCAATTTTCTCAATATCAATAACCGGTAATTCATCTGGTTTAGATTTATTTTCCGCAAGAATATTTTGAGCTTCGTCAATTTTTAAGCTTGCTTCTTTTTGACGATTTTCCTCAGCTTTTTTAGCCTTTTCAATTGCATTTTTTAAATCTTCAGTAGCTTTTTGAACTTCTTTAATAGTTGGGTTGTCAGCTTTTTGAACTTCAATAGCTTTTTGAGATTCAGCTTTAACTTCATCTTTTAGCCATTTTGGTGCATTTTCAAAGTTCTTGATTTGTGAATTCAAGGCTGTTTTATTAGCTCGTAATTCATTCAATGCATTTTCGAGAGCATTAGTTAAATCAATAATGTCAGCTTCAGAAGCAAGATTTTCTGTTGATTTTGCTAATGCTTCAGCAGTTTTTAGTTGAGTTGAAACATTTACATGCTCTGCTGCTTGCATAACTTCTTGAAGTTTCTTTAGTGTTTCTTTTGAATATTTATCAATATTTTGAAGATTTATAATTTTATCTAAAATATCTTCAAATTTTTGAGCATTTTTAGCATAACGCTCAGCTAGTTTATTAAGTCCTTTAAGATTTTCTTCTTTAACTGATTGCTCTAAAATTTTACTATTTTCAGCAAAAATATCTTTAAAGTCTTCTAAATTATCAAAATTTTTGTTCATTTCAAGAATTGCATTAGCTACATTAGCTTTATATTCATTTTGTTGAAGAACAATTTCGGTAATTTTGTTATTTAGGGCGTTAGCCGCATTCGTAACTTGAGTATTAGTTATATCAAAAGATTGAGTTTTAACGCGCTTTGCTTCATTTACCAATTCAGTTGGGATAGCTTTTTTGATATAGTCTGGTTGACTTTCAAAATTCTCAAGAGCTTTCTTTACTGGATCACGGTTAACAAAAGGTGCTAATAACCTAAACTGAGCAGTTGTTGTATTTCCAAAATCATTTGTCGCTGTAACGGTAATCAAATAGTCACCATTAATTTGATTTTCTTTATTATTGAAAACTTCTTCTGCATCAGATGTGATAGATGTTATATTTGAAGTTTGGCTAGTTGCCGTAAAGAAAGTACCACCAGCTTGAGGACTGTAGTCTCTTTTTAATGAGGTTATAGTATTTTCATTAAAAGTTGAATTATCATGTCTTGGCTTGTCCCAAACCAAAGGTGCATTTTCTTTTAGTGAAATGCTTGAGCCATTAAAATTGAAATGTATATTTGGTTTTTCTTCTGAGTTTACATCAATACCTTCAACTGAAGCATAACTTACACTATAATTTTGGTAAAATTTATTTCCACTTGGTAGAGTATCTTTATTTTCTGGGATATCAAAACCATAATTACCTTTTAAGATCGGTTTGATAATTTTAACATATCCTCCATCTTGTTTTGGATTCCCGTTTACATCAACATTAATGAAGTTTTCATTCTCTTTAATTGGCATAATTGTACCATCAAAATTAATGAAAGGATTTTTTAAAATTCTCTGACCTTTTTGAGCCTTAATTTTTACATTTGATCTAATTCCCCAAACTCCAGCATGTGGAAGATCCTTGAGAAATGAGAAATCTGTAACATGATTATCATGAATCCAAATTAGCCCAACCTGTTTCCAGTTTTTTGTAGCTGACATATCTGAAATACTTGATGAGCTCAAGTAAGCTGTTCTAATTTTAGTTAGAGCGGCGGCTGCAGAAATATCCTTTAAGCTACTCATTCCATGAACATGAATTATTTCAAGGTTTGTAAAATACTGAATTCCTTCAAAGTTCTCAAAATTACGATAAGGACTATCTGGATTAAAATCGGTTAATTTTTTAGCATCACCAACCGTAATTGGACTGTCGAGGTTTCGAGAAGTGTTAGTTTTCATTAAAACTGAATTTAACGCTCGTTTAAAATTGTTATCTGTAAATTTAATTTCGTAACTATCTGGTGCGGTACTTGGATCGACAGGGTTAATTGTCGAGGTGTATGCTAAAGCTTTTGGAAGATTATTTTGATTATTTACTAATTGCAATCCATAATATCCACCACCAAGAGCTAAAACAGCCACACTAATTGCAGGCATTAAAACCTTAGTATTTTTTACTTTCATTTATTCTCCCGTTTACTTTATAGTAATTATGTTTATTTCTATTTTATATTATAATTGCAAAAAAATCAATATTATGCTAAAATTAAAATACTTTTCGAAAAGGGGTGAATATAATGAAATCGAAAGCACTTTTAAATAGGTTTGGTAAAACTGATTTGTTTTTTTGGATGGCTGCCACTCTTTACACTAAAAGAGTTACTGAGCCAGAAAAATCTAGGCTTCTTGCAGATAAATTTAATTTTGAGGAATTAACTCTTGAAATTATTGTCAATGAACCTACTGGAGTTTTTCGAAAGAAGAATTTCTTCTTTGAGTTAAATAATGATAATCTTGAAGAAGCTAAAAAGGCGTTTCAAGAGGGGCAAATTGCGAATTGGTATATTCGTGAAATTACAGCTTCAGATATTCAATTGAACTCAATTTTTTATAGACAAATTAACCAAACACTTTGACTTAAACCACTCAAAAGAGTGGTTTTTATTTTCGAAAATTAAAATCGCTCGATTTGAGCGATTTTTGAGTTATTTTTTAAAGATTTCCTGAGCAATTTCACGTACAATTTGAGTGTCGTTCCAAGGTGTTTTTTCGCCATCAATTACGCGGTAAACTTCATGCCCTAAACCTGTAATTAATACAATATCACCTTTGCCTGCAATTTGTAAAGCTTTTCGAATTGCCGCTTTTCGATCTGGAATTTCTTGAATATTTGCTGGGAGTTTGTCGTTCTTTTTCGAGATTCCGGAGATGATTTCTTCGCGAATTTGTGTGGCATCTTCAGTATAATTTTCTTCATCAGTAATAATAATTCGGTCGGCCAAATCTTGTGCAATTTTCCCCATAATTGGGCGTTTTTCGCGATCTCGGTCGCCACAAGCACCAAAAACCAAAATTGTGCGATTTTTCGAAATTTCTTTTGCGGATTTGAGGAGTTTTTCAAGCGCATCTGGTGTGTGAGCATAATCAACAATCGTGTCAAATGGCAATCCTGGAGTTGCATATTCGAAACGACCCGAAACACCTTCAAGATTAGCGATTCCCTCTTGAATATCTTTGAGCGAAATCCCTAAAAGATATGCACCCGCCGCCGCCGCAGTCATATTATAAATGTTAAATTCTCCTGGCAGATTTGTAGCGATTTCAAGCTCAACGTTGTTGTCGATTCGAAGGTTAGCCTCGCTTCCCTTTTTATAGAGCTTGAATTTTTCAATTTTAACATCAGCCGATTCTCCTTCGCCATAAGTGATTTTTTGGCTTTCAGTGGCAAAATTATTGAAATAATCAAACCATTCGTCATCAGCGTTTAGAACCACGAGATTTGGATTCATTTCGAAAAGTTTGGCTTTTGCCGCAGCGTAATTCTCCATTGTTTTGTGGTAATCAAGATGATCTTGCGTGAGGTTTGTCATAATTGCCATTTCAATCGGCACACCTTCGAATTTATATTGATCAAGCGCGTGCGAAGTGGCTTCAATCAGTGCGAATTCGACATCAGCTTTTTTTGCATCGCGAAAGAATTTTTGAAGCCGAGCAACCGTTGCCGTGGTGGAATTTGTATCATTCACGGTTTGTTCACCTGCGATTTCGATGTTTGCTGTTGAAAACATCGCAGTTCGATAGCCCGCTTCTTTCAAGATTTCATTAAGAAAATTAACAGTGGTTGTTTTTCCGTTTGTGCCAGTTACAGCAATTATGCGAAGGTCGCGCGCAGGATTTCCGAAACGTGCCGAGATTATTTTTGCACGGCTTTTTCGATAAGATTTTTCCAGCCCAACAAGCGCCGATTTTGGCAAAACTTTGCGAGCAGTTTTCGTTAAATTATTCTTAATGCTCATAGTTAAATTGTATCACTTTTTAGATTTTCAGGCAAATTTTTGAAAGAAAGAAACGCCCCCCTTTTTTTTAGGCGCGGAAATCTTCGGGAATTATTTTAAATATTTTGAAACAATATTTCGCTCAACATCAACCATTCTGTTATATTCTTTTGTACACTGGTCTGAAGGTGTTTTGTGACATTCGTAATTTATTTGATCAGTATTGAGGTCTTGGACTAAATAATGTGATAGGGCATCTTTTTGAATATAAAATTGAACTCCCAAAAAGATTGCAAAAATGCTCACAATAAAATTAAAAACAACTAATGAAATAATTATAATATCTTTTAAATTTCGTGGTTTTGTGGATTTTTTCATATATGATACCTTATTTAGATTAAATTTTACCATAAACATTTTCAAAAAACAATGTAATCCTAAAATAATTTAGCTCCGTTCAGCATTCCCCCAGCAGAAAATATACCAGAAATCAAATATAATACAAAAACGCCAATTTGAAGTGTTAGTAGAATTTCTGCCCAGATTTTTGCCTTTGATTTTCGCCCAGTTTCAATTTCGAATTTATTTGCAGCCTTAAGTGAATAGCTAACAGCTATAACTGAAAGCAGACTAAAACCATAGTTAATAATTGGAGCTGACGAAGAGATTGGAAGTAAACTCAAAAATCCCAATATTGCAGCAATTTGAATTGGCATAAAATCTTCGCTTTTGCCTTTTCGAATAACTTTATATTCCTCAAGAATAAATTCATTGTTTTGAGCTTCTTGTGATTTTTCTTGGTTTTCTTTTGGTTTTTCTTGCGGTGTTGGATATATTTCTTCTGACTTATATTTTTTAACTTCCATATTTCAAATTATATCATGATTTAATTAAAAATTTTGAAAAATATTAAGATCTTCTCTTGATAGTCCTTTGATTTTTGTCGTAATAATAATTTTTTATTTCTCCGTTAGCTATAAGTTCTACTATATATTCAATTTCACTAAATGGCACCGAATACCATTCTTGTGGTTTGTAGTTTTTGCCGTTGTTGTCTGTAATTGTTAAATCAATCTTAGCGGCGGTTAAAAAGGTATGAATTATATGTTCGATTTTGTAGGGATTTATGTTATGTAAAACCTTATATTTGCCAACTATTTCCACAGGTGCCATTAGGAATGTTGGGTCTTCTTTAGCATCTTTAATACGATCCTCTACCGTTCCAGTTGTAAAGCCAATTTTATAAAAATCTTCTATTGTTTGAATTTTATCATTATTGCTTAAAGACTTTAAAACATAGATATATCCAGAAGTGTTATCTACCACTTTGAAACCGCCAGCATCATATAGCCTTCTTTCTAAACTTCTTTTGTACATATTTGACACTGTTCCATTTTCGAAAAGTACTCGCATTCTTTTGTGCAAATAACCATCTAAATTCTTTTCAACTTGATGGATTTTATCTATATAACACATCATACCGCCATAAACATAAAATCCTCCGATTCTGATTTGATTAACATTCTTGAAAGGTTCAAGCCTTTTAATATCAGCCTTAAGTAGGGCTTGTTGTTCTTTGAATAGTTTTTCATAATCATCGAAATTCTCAGCTAATTTTCTTTTGGCTGATTTATCATTTCTGTTAATTGGTTTTTTAATTTTAGGTAGTTCAGATGTATCGAATATGTCGCTGTTATTTTTTTCTAAAGTAGATCCTGATCGGCCTAATAAATTATATTTATCATAATCTATTAATATATTTAGTTTTTCAGTATTGTCTTGAAAATTCGATATCCGTTTGTATAGGGATCTTTCTCTAAAATCTTCACTATCTTCTCTTGGCAAAAAACCATTTTCTTCATAAAAACTATTTATCTCTTCGAACGATTCAATAAGCCGAGATTCTTCAGTTTTTGGTTTAATCTTTGGTTTCGCCTTGAAATCTTCAGCGTATTCGCCTCTCAATAGGTCAATGAGCTGTTCTTTACTGTTTCTCACAATTCTGCCCCTTTAAGATTCGTTCCCTATTTTTTTTCATATACACATAAAATTCATACATTTTCTGTTCGTGTCTATCTCTTGAATTTGGACTTGGAATTTTTCCGTTTTCTTTTCTGAATAATTCATAATCAGGTATAAGTAGCGTAGCCTCCTCATCTGTTAAGGATATTTTAGTATAATCTAAAGCAATTTTAATATTTCGAAAGACATCCTCATCAAATTGCTTAGATATAACTTCAAAAGCTCGACTGAATGGATTTACTGAGTCAATTAAATTTATATCAATTTCTTCTAAGCTTGTAAAATTATTGCCAATCTTTATAAAATTATCATTTCCAAGATTATCATTTTCTTTTAAGCCTTCCTTGAGAACCATATTTGCATGTGCATATTCTCGCACTATTGAAACTTCTTTAGCTGTTAAGTCTGGGTAATTTTCCTTTATACTCGAATGTTCAATAGCATGAATGTAACTGATATCTTCATTTTTAGCAGAAGCTTTTTGCAATTTATCATTTTGAAGTAATCCTGCTGTTATATCTTGCATATCAGATTCTATAATTTTTTGAATTTTTCTCCCAGATTCAGTTGAGTTATCAATTTTCGCTAGCCCTCTAACTGATATTATTCCAGGTTTTTTAGCTTCTTCACTTTCAAGTGGCACAAATTTAAATTCTGGTGCCAAAACTTGCTCCATAAGCAATGATGCTGTAATTGCCTTTAGTATATCATTTGTTGCAACAATAATTTCATCTTTCGAGCCATTAGGCTGTGCAATTAGGTTTGTAAATTGAGCTTTTGTTTTGTTAAAACTGTCTCTCGTGCAGCGACCAATAATTTGAACAATCTCTGTTAATGAGTTTCGATATCCAATAGTTAAAGCGTGCTCACAAAATGGCCAGTCGAAGCCTTCTTTCGCCATATTTAGCGCAACAATTATATCAACGGCATCAATATTATCTTGCGCGACTTTTGAGAGATAATTCGAAAGAACCGCCCTATGCTTAGGGTCGTCTTCAACCAAATTTGCAACTCGAATTATCTTCCCCTCTCGACTTTTCAAGATATCAATTCTATTTTCATCTTGTTCAATAAAATCTCCAATTATATCATAAATATGACCAACTTCTTCGTGCTTGCCTTTTTGGGTTGATTCTTTTGAATTTACATTCGGAATATGAATAATAGTCTTTTTATTTAAGTCAAGAACTGCTCCCAGCGCATCTCGGTCTAAATAATTTCCTGTATAAAAATGATAGCCAATTCCTAGTGATTTTAAATATTTATAGCCATTTAGCTGTTCATAATATGTATAAGTAACTTTTTCGAATTCTCTTTCTTCTGCTGGAGAAATAATTGCCACATTATCACCCCTAAAATATGAACCTGTCATTGCCAAAATATGTGCATTTGTGTTTTTTAAAATACTCGAAAGCAGCTCACCTAAAACATTATCTTCTGTTGAAGAATGGTGAAATTCATCAATTGCAAGCAGGCAATCGTTAAATTTATCAGTTGGAACTTCTTGAAAAGCAAATCGTAAAGTTGCATGCGTGCAAAGCAAAATTTTATCTTCACTTTGCATAAAACGCTCAAAAGATTTAACTTTACTTTTTTCGCTCAAATTGTCTTCATTGCAAAGGTTATTTTTATCTTCAATTATCCAGTCTCTAAAAAAGCCAAATTTCGAAAGTTCTGTATTTCGAAAACTCGCACCAATTGATTTTTCTGGCACAGCAATTATTACTTTTTTGATTCCTTGGTTATAGAGTTTGTCGAGTGCAATAAACATCAAAGCGCGCGATTTTCCACTAGCTGGAGGTGCTTTTATTAACAATTTTTGCGCATTTCGCTTTTCGAAAGCTCGTGCTTGCATTTCGCGCATTCCAAGCCCATTTGTTTTGGTGCTTTCGCCAGTTTGAGCATAAGTTGTATTAACTAAATTGATAGTTCTTGAATTCATTTTTTCTCCTTTGAAGTCATTTGTTCATAAAGTTCAAAAAGCTTGGTTAAACGCTGTTCATCGTTTTCGAAACCATTTTTTGAATAAATTTTATCAACCAGCATATCATTTTCTTGGTGAGCGGTTCGCAAATCACTTGGCATTTTAGAAGGGTCATACATTTGTGCGAGTGTTTTCTCTGTGTGATTTTCGCGAGCAAAAAGAATTTCTTCTGCAGATTTTTCGAGTGCTTTTTTAACTTCTGGCGAAAGTGGTGGCACTGGAAATGTATTATAGCCAAGAGTTGAAGAGTAACGAATTCGAGTTTCGAGCTGACCGCAAACTGTGCGAATCCACGCCATGTGCATTTTGCTTTCAAGCAGCGCAAATAGCCAGAGCGGGGCGTCGTAGATGGCTTGAGCGGAATTTGGTATTATTACCTCTGCATTCAGTACTCCACAAACCATATATTCTCGTTTATCGGAAGATACTATAGGAACTATAATCTCAGATCTTAATGCTGTTGAAGTATCTCTAAATTGATGGGGTCTTAGTGCTAACTTGCGCTTCTGTTTATCTGAACTTTTTTCCCTATCTTCTCGAATTCTTTCTATAATTTCTCGAATTGGATCAATGCTTAAAGCCTCATTTAAATTATCGTCTCTAATCCACAGACAATACCTCTCTATCCCACGAATAAATTCAGCAGATCCCGCAGTTGGTCTAATGAATTTAGAAGCTTTTTGATTTTTAAGTATGATTGAATTCTTTTCCTCTGGAGATATGAATAAATCTTTTGATCCACCAGTATGGTTTCCATAGGTCATATCGGGTAAGCCTGATATTGATTTAGGTTTTCTTGAGATATATATTTGTTTCATAGGTAATAAATATGCATTTATTTCATCTACGGACATTTGGATCTGGCCTTCTATAAAAAGATTTTTCTTTTTTGAAGTTTTGTTTTGTATATTGATAATTACTACTGTAACTCCTGCATTATCTTTTGCGTTATTTTTCCATTTAAATGAAGTATAGGCAAAACCAATCTCTAAATCATCTAATATATTAGACCAAAAAGAATATACCTGATCCCCTTGAGTTATTGAATTTGTTGATACAAAAGCAAGTTTTGCGTCAGTATTTTTTATATAATCTGATCCTTTTTTAAACCATATAGATATGTAATCTAATATTTTTAAGTTTCTGAAATCTTTTAATACTTTTTCTTTATCACTCTTTTGATCGGGTGTTTGATTTCTTGTTCCCTTATACGGCGGATTGCCAATCAAATAAATCTCATCCCATTCGGTATTGTTGAGCGCTTCTTTCTGTTCTTCAAAACCAAACATATTAAATTGTTGAGAATTGCTTTGTTGCTTGCGTGGCAAATTTGGGCAAACTTCTTGCCAATCGATTCGTGCAGCATTTGCACAAACAATTTTTGGATTATCTTTTAGTGGGATTATTGAAAGTTTTTTGCCAAATTCCTTTTCGAATTCAACATTCATTTGGTGCGCGGCAATATAGAGCGACAAAACTGCCAACTCGTGCGCAAAATCATCAATTTCGATTCCATAAAAGTTTTCGAGTTTAATTTGACTGTTTAGTTTTACGCCAATTCCAGATATTGAATATTCGTTAATTGAATGAATAATGTTATTTTCAAGCTCACGAAGTTTTTTATATGTAATAATCAAAAAATTACCAGAACCACAGGCTGGGTCAAAGATTTTAATTTTCGAAATTCTATTCCATAAATCATAGAGGCGAGCTATTTTTGTTTTTGGCAAAATATCACTTTCGATTATTTCTTCATATTTTTGATTTAATTCATCAAGAAAAAGCGGTTTAATAACCTTCATAATATTTGGCACGCTTGTATAGTCCATACCGCGTTCGTCTCTTGTGCTCGCATCAACAACTCCTTGAAAAATTGTTCCAAAAATATCTGGGTTAATTTCTCCCCAGTTAGAGTTGGCCAATTCTAATAAGATATTTCTTGAATCTGCCGAGAATTTTGGGATGAAAATGTTGTGTTTTTTTGTGTTGAAAATCGAACCATTTACATATGGAAAATCATTGTAGGGCTTTCGAAGTTGAGAATCCTCTCTCTCTCTCTCTCTCTCTCTTAATATCTAATGCCGCAAATAGATTTTCGAAAAATTCTTGAACTCCTTCACCATTCTTCTCGGTATATAGCTCAATTGAGTTTTGAAATGATTTTGAGCTAAAAATTCCAGTATCTTCAGCAAAAAGACAGAATAAGAGTCGACTAAAGAAAACATTAAGGTTGTGTCTTATTTTTGAGCCACCTTTTGATATCTCATCGATGTTATCTTTTTCGATTTCCCCATAGAGTTTATTCATTTTTTCGGCAGCACGCCTGTCTGCTTCGGATTCTTCTTGGGTGATTCTGTCTATTTTTCTGCCGGTAAGTTCAAAAAAGAACTCTGCATGAGTAGCTAAATCTTGAATTTTACAATGCAATGTATTTGTCGCAGGATTATTGTCCCTAAGGTTCATCGCTGCAATATCTTCATCATTTATAACAACTAAAAATTTAGGATTATATTTTTTAGTTGAGTCTTGAGCTTTTAGCCTTGATATAACTTCAAAAATATTCTCGTTGTTTTCTATAAATTTTATATAAATAATGTCTTTTTTTGCATATTCCTGATCTTTGATGCTTAGAGGGTTGCGTTTCAAGCGTGATACGGTATATGAAGATAATGAGTATATTTTTAATACTTCAAAGATTATACTTCGGTCAATCTTCGCACTCCTTAAAAGCTCTGATAAATTTTCCTGTATTTGAGGTAGAGATATATTCATATTTTAATTATATCACGATTCAATTGAAAATTTTGAAAAAATAAAGTAAAATATTTTTATGGAGAGATGGCCGAGTGGTTTAAGGCGCACGCCTGGAACGCGTGTTGAGTGCAAGCTCTCGCAGGTTCGAATCCTGTTCTCTCCGCCAAAAAACTATTTTCTGAAAAAAACCTTGACTTTTCGAAAAATATCAGTTAAAATAGTAAAGTAATTTTGCACGAGTGGTGGAATTGGTAGACACGCTAGTCTTAGGAACTAGTGCCAATTGGCGTGAAGGTTCAAGTCCTTTCTCGTGTACCAGAAATTATTTAGAAAATCTCCCAAGAATTTGGGAGTTTTTCTTTTGCTATTTTTCGAAATTTTAAGATTTTTCTAAGCTGAATGTGCTAAAATATAAATAGAAAAGAGGTAAATATGAAAACGAAACTTGTAATTTTTGGGCTAACTGGTGATTTAGGACGTCGAAAACTAATACCAGCACTTGATTCCCTACTTGAAAAAAACGAAATTTTACCAGACGAAATTGAAGTCATTGGTGTTTCACGAAGAGAAATCGAGCCTTTCGAAATTCTTGAAAGCTCGCTCGGATTTTCTCGCGCAGAAAATTCAAAACTTTCACAAATTTTGAGCTTTTTTGAAATGAATTTGGCTGAAGAAGCAGACTATAAAAAACTTAAAAATTATCTTGAAAAAGATGGTGAATCGCAAATTTTACTGTATCTTTCAGTTCCACCAGCCAGTGCTGCACAAATTTCAACACTTGCTGGAAAAGCTGGTTTGAACGGCGAAAATGTTAAAATTCTCTTCGAAAAACCTTTTGGGATTGATTTAAAATCTGCACACGAATTTGTTTCACGAACGGCAGAATTTTTTAGCGAAAAGCAAATTTTTCGAATCGACCACTATTTAGCAAAAGAAATGGCACAAAATTTGCTAATTTTAAGACATAAAAATGCGTTATTTTCACAAATTTGGAATGGGAAATCAATTTCGAAAGTTCAAATTGTCGCCAGCGAACAGATTGGAATCGAGGGTCGTGGAACTTTTTACGAACAAAGTGGTGCTTTGCGTGATTTTATTCAGAGTCATTTAATTCAGATTTTGGCACTGTTTTTAGCGGACTTTCCGAAAAGTTGGAGTGATTTGCCGAGTGCGCGTTTTAAAGCTTTGGAACAGATTAAAGTTCTTCAAAATCCTGAGGAAAACGCAATTCGTGGACAATATCAAACTTATCGTGAAGAAGTTGAGAATCCAAAATCTTGCGTTGAAACTTTTGCAAAAATTCGGTTATTTTCGAAAGATGAAAATTGGAAAAATGTGCCTTTCGAATTAATTTCGGGCAAAAACTTGAGTGAAAAACGCAGTGAAATTCGCATTCATTTGCGCAAAACTGAGGAAAACCAAGCAAATTTGATTCAGATTTCGCTCGATGATTCGGCAAGTGTAAAAATTAAACTTGCGACAAAAATTCCAGGCTTGAATCGTCGCACAGAAATTCGAAATCTAAGCTTTTCATATGATGAAAATGCCACAACTGCCGAGGCTTATGAAAAAGTTTTGGCCGAAGCAATTCATAATGAAAAAGTCTTCTTTGCAGAAAGTGATGAAATTTTGCGCGCGTGGGAGATTCTTCAGCCAGCTTTGGATTTTTGGCAAAATTCGAGCGAAGAAACTTTGCGATTTTATGAAAAAGGAACAGATTGGAACGAAATTTAATGAACGAAAAATCAATTTTTACGAGAATTATTGAGGGTGAAATTCCCTGTTATAAGATTTATGAAGACGAAAAAGTTTTCGCAATGCTCGACATCGAACCGCTTTCGAACGGTCATGTTTTGGTTTTTCCGAAAAAGCAAATTGATTTGTTATGGGATTTAGAGAAAGATGATTATGATTATTTGTGGCAGATTTCGAAAAAAATTGCACAGAAAATTCAGACTGAAATGAAGCCGATTCGTGTGGGCGTTGTGGTTGAAGGTTTTGGTGTGCCACACGCGCATATTCACCTTGTTCCACTTTATGATAAAAATGTTTTACAACTTCATCATGGCTACCCCGCCGAAACTACTCCTGAAGAATTAGCGAAAATCGCGCAAAAAATTGCTTTTGAAAAATAAAAAATAACCCCACAATTTGTGGGGTTTTGAAGTGAAAATAAGCTATTAGAGAATTATGATGTTGTGTCTTTCACAGAAATCAATTGTGTCTCTAACGTGAGCTTCGAAGTATTTGTCGTGCTTGGAAGCGCAGTTGATTGAGTAAGGGCCAGTTTTGCCTTTAACTAAATAGTTATCAATGTGGCGCTTTTCACGATCGAGAAATGCTTTACGGTCATCTTCTGATGCATTTTTAAAGTCAAGTCCTTCCACAGGTTTTGTCTCTTTATGCTCGCATGAACTAAGCATTAGCAAAACTGATCCGTTTTCTTGCTCTTCAAACTTTTTAAAAACTTTAACCATACTGGTTCTCCTGCGTTTAAAGCCCGCTTGGCTATAGAATAAATCGAAACTTTTAGTTTCGAAAGCTAAGTTTAATTTTTTAAACTCAATTTTCGAAACTAAAAAATCGATCAATAGCCAATTTATCACTTCTGAAATGTTCACTTGCCAACGCAAGTAACTTAATTATATCACTAAAATTGAAAAAAGTCAAGAGTTATGTTAAAATTTAAGTATGAGAATTATTGCAATTGGCAAAAAGCACGAAAAATGGGTTTCAAGTGGAATTGAGCTTTTCGAAAAGCGTTTGAAAAAGCCGTTTGATTTAAAGTGGGAAATTTTGGCGCATTCAAATTTTGCCGAGGAAAAAGCGCGAGAAGAAGAAACGGTGCGAATTTTAGCAAAAATTCAACCGCGCGATTTTGTAATTTTGTTGGATGAACGCGGAAAAAATATTTCTAGTCCAGAACTTTCGAAAATACTGGCTAATGGTTTTGTAAATTCGCAAAATTTTGTGATTGTGATCGGTGGTGCTTTCGGGGTTACGGAAGAGCTTCGAAAGCGTGCGAATTTTGTTTGGAGTCTTTCAAAATTAGTTTTTCCTCATCAAATTGTACGATTAATCTTGGTTGAGCAAATTTATCGCGCACAAGAAATTTCTTCAGGCGGAAAATATCACCACGAATGAGTTTGTGCTTTGTGTAAAAAGCTGTGGAAATTCTGAAAAAGTTCAAAAATTTGTGCTGAAAATATTTGCGAAAAACCGCAAAAAAATATATAATAGAATTACTATGGCTAAAAATGAAAAAGAGATTGTTAAACTTCGAAATTTGAAAAAGCGTTTTGGTGTTGGTGACGCCGAGAATTATGCTTTGAATGGTGTAGATTTGAGTATTAAACAGGGTGAATTTATCATTATTATGGGGCCTTCTGGATGCGGAAAAACCACATTATTGAACACTATCGGGCTTCTTGATCGAGCGACTGAGGGTGACTATATTCTTGACGGGCGAAATGTTGCAAGGATGTCGCGACGCAAGCAGGCGCAAATTCGAAGTGAAAAAATCGGGTTTATTTTTCAGAATTTCAACTTAATTCCACGTTTAACTGTAATTGAGAATGTAGCTTTACCTCTGGTTTATAAAGGTGTAGGAAAGGTTAAGCGCCTTGAAAAAGCTTCAGAAGTTTTGAAGCAATTTCATCTTGGTGAGCGCGAGTTTTATATGCCGTGGCAGCTTTCGGGTGGCCAAACTCAGCGAGTTGCGATTGCGCGCGCACTTGTGAATAAGCCTTCAATTATTCTTGCAGATGAACCGACTGGAAATCTTGATTCGAAAAGTTCGCACATTATTATGGAAGAATTAGCGGAAGTTCATAAAAAAGGAAATACGATAATTATGGTGACTCATAATCCTGAATTAATGGCTTACGCAACGCGAATTATTACAATGTTTGACGGCAAAATCGATACGGATACGAAAAAGAAAATTTCGAAAACCGCTTCGGAAAAATCTGGCGAGCCAAATACTTTGGACAAGCTTGAACAGGTTGAAGAAAAAATCGATGAATTAAAAGAAGAATTGGGGGTTTAAATGGGTCCGCGAGTTTTGAAAACTAATATTGAAAATGCTCTCGAATCGCTTCGTGCGAACCGTTTGCAAACTTTTTTGACGATGCTTGGCGTGATGATTGGAATTTCAAGCGTGGTGATAATTTTTTCGCTTTCTGGTGGTGTGAGTTCGATGATCTCGAATCAAATTATGTCCGAAGGTGGTGCGCTAGCGGTTATTCGACCGAAGGAATTGACGGCAAATAATAAAAATGTAATTACAAGCTTGGCTACTTCGCGAGCTTTTACGCAGAGTTCGATTAAAGATGAAGATCTTGGGTTGGTTTCGAAAGCTAAAGATGTTTCAGCTGTTGCTCCACTTGCTAATTTTTCAGCTAAACTTAAAGGTGACGGTGAAGAAAAATACGCGAATTTGTTGGCAACAAGCCCAAATCTTGACCAAACTACGAGTTTAAAGGTTCGCGAGGGACAATTTATCGCGGAAAGTGCTAACGCAAATACTGTTGTAATTGGCGATCAAATGGCTATTGATTTATTTGGTACGACTCAGGCGCTTGGTAAAGAAATATCAATGAAGGGTGAAAAATTCATCGTAATTGGTGTTTTAGCACATCAAAGTTCACCAATTAATTTTAGTAATGTCGATTTTAATAATACTGCGATAATTCCCTACGTGACGGCTAAACGAATTATTGGCGAAAATCTCCAAATTCAGCAAGTTAATATTCGTGTTAAGAGTGTTAATAAATTGAGCCAAGTTCAAAAAGAAATTGAAAACGGAATATTGAAAAATCATAACGGTGAGCAGGATTTTGAAGTTTTGACTGGTAAAAATATTTCACATCCATCAGATAAATTTATCGAACTTTCAACGTTGATCTTGGCAATTGTGGCGAGTGTTTCGCTGGTTGTTGGTGGAATTGGAATTATGAATATTATGCTGGTGAATGTTAGTGAGCGAACGCGCGAAATTGGAATTCGAAAAGCACTTGGCGCAAATAATCGGCATATTTTATTCCAATTCTTGACCGAATCAATGATTATTTCGCTCAGCGGTGGATTTTTTGGATATCTTATTGGTTATGCATTTTCGTTTGGCGTGAGTATATTTTTACCATTTAGTCCGATTATTTCTTGGCAAATTGCCGTTTTGGTTTGTGGAGTTTCGGTGATTGTTGGTGTAATTTTTGGACTCTATCCTGCTTTCCGAGCAGCGCGAAAAGATCCAATTGTTAGCCTACGTCAATATTCATAAGAATAATTAAAAAATAAAAGTCGCCCAGTTGAGCGACTTTTAGGTTTAAAGATTAAACATTTGTTGGCGGAATTCCATTCGCTCCGTTTGAGCCACCACCAAATCCTGTACCAGCGCTTCCCATGAAGAGGCTAATAATAAAATTGATAATTGCATACGAAAGCATTGCGATAATTAAACCAACGATTGCGTAAAGAATTGTGTTTTTTGCGGCATCAACTTTTTTCGAATCTCCGTTCGAAAGCACATAACGCAAACCGCCATAAATTAACATTATAACACTAAGGATTCCAACGGCAAAAAGCATCATATTGATCATTTGAGTGAGAACTCCTGAGTTGTTATCCCCAAAAAGTTGAGTTGGAACACCTTCTCCACGACCTTTGTCTGCCCCACCTTGAACACCACCACTGAATATATTTCCTGTTGCAAAAGCATTAAGTGCTAAAAATGCTGATGGAAAAGTTGAAGCGATAAATCCGCTAATTGAGATTTTCGAAATTTGTTTTAAATTCTTCATAATGGCTATATTATATCAAGAAAATGCTTTTTTGTCAATGCTCTTGTGTTTTTCGAAAAAATTTGGTAAAATAGAAATATTGGAGGATTACCCAAGTGGCTGAAGGGGACGGTTTGCTAAATCGTTAGTCTGGGGAGACCTGGAGCGGGAGTTCGAATCTCCCATCCTCCGCCAAATAAAAAACTCATTGAAGACCTGCTGATATTCAGCACTCTGAAATGATATGAGTTCATATATTTTATAAGTAAGCTAAAAGATGGTTCATATGAGCCATCTTTTATATTTAACTATTATATGTAAAAAGCATGAAAAAGACCCACAAAGTGGGTCTTGAGGCTACTCTACTCTTCAGTATTTGTATTCTTAGGGCATGGATATGGCTCATATTTGATTGCCTTAAGCCATTCATCTCTATTTATATATCTTAAATCACCAAGAGCTAATACTTTTAAAGCTTGTCCAGCTTCCCACATATCTTCTTCTGGTGTCAATTTAGGTACTAAAGGTTCAGGCATTTCGAAAACCTCCTTATTTATTATATTTTTTACACAGAATAGTTAAAAAGTTAACATTGCCAAAATTTTTAAAATTAAGCTTAGAGTTTCTGTACATTATTATGAGAAGAGTAGATGCTATGTGTTTTCACACTTAATGTATGATAACACATAGCATTAATTAGTTCAAGCATTACAAGAATTGTAAATTCAATTAGAAAATATTTATATAAAAGATTGTTACAAAAAATATTTTTGGTTTAGGATATTTTAGCTTTTATTGTTTTATACCTTTCATTGTGAGATTAAGTCTTCCCTTTTCATCGATTTTATCTAGTTTCACCCAAATTTCTTGATCTTGGCTCAAAACATCGGTCACTTTTTCGGTTCTCTTTTCGGATATTTGTGAAATATGAAGCATTCCATCGATCCCAGGAAGAATATTTACGAAAGCGCCAAAGTCTTTAATTGAAACCACTTTTCCGCGATAAACTTTGCCAACTTCTGGTTCTTCAACCAAAGATTTAATCCAGTTTAGCGCTTTTTCGATTTTTTCAGCATTCGAGCTTGCGATTGTGATCAAGCCATCTTCCTTAATATCAACCTCAGCACCAGTTTCAGATGTAATCTTATTGATAGTTTCGCCACCTTTACCAATGATTGCACCGATTTTTTCAGGGTTAATTTTAAGTTTTTCGATTCGTGGCGCATAAGGTGAAAGTTCAGCTTTTGGCTTAGAAATTACGCTTAACATATGGCGCAAAATGTGTTCGCGACCTTTTTTCGAAGTTAAAATTGCTTTTTCGAGAACTGAAACTGGCAAACCATGAACTTTCATATCCATCTGGAGTGCTGTAATTCCGTTTTTCGAACCCGTACATTTGAAATCCATATCGCCAGCGAAGTCTTCGGCGTCGGCAATATCGCTCAAAATATAAGGTGTTTCACCGTCCATCATTAATCCCATTGCGATTCCGGAAACCGCATTTTTAAGTGGAACTCCAGCGCTCATCAAAGCCATACAACTTGAACAAGTTGCCGCCATTGAAGTTGAACCATTTTGGCTCATAATTTCAGTTACGCTACGGATTGCATAAGGAAAATCTTCAACGCTTGGTAGAACTGCTTCCAAGGCTCGTTGTGCCAAATAGCCGTGGCCAATTTCACGTCGACCAGGGCTTCCTAGGCGTCGAGGTTCACCAACAGTATATCCGGGTGCATTATAGTGGTGCATATATCGGCGTTCAATTTCGTTGAACTCCATTGTATCAACCAATTGCGAATATGAAAGTGGCGCAAGAGTTACGATATTCATTGCTTGAGTTACGCCACGAGTAAAGAGGCTTGAACCGTGTGCTCGTGGCAAGAAGTCGATTTCACTCGAAAGCGGTCGAATTTCATCTAATTCACGGCCATCTGGTCGCTCGCCGTCTTCAATAATTCCCTTTCGAACTGCTTTATGAACCGCCAAAGTGAATGCTTCATCATATTCTTTTCGAATTTCTTCATATACTTCTTCACCAAATTTTTCAAGCATTTCTGTGTGGAACTTCTCGCGAATCTCGGCAATATTTTGGTTATACTTTGGGTAAGCTTCACGAATTTTCGAATCGAATTTTCCGTTTGTCCACTCTTCCACTTCTTTTGAAATTTCCTCGTTTGGTAAAACTAATTCAAAAGCGCGCTCCTCAAAATAACCTGCTTCGATATATTTTGCACGTAATTCATTTTGTAGTTTAATTGCTGGCTGGAAGTTTTCGAAAGCCCAAGCTAGCCCTGCGATAATTTCTTCTTCAGGAACTTCGTTTGCTCCAGCTTCAACCATTGTGATACCGCTTTCGATTCCAGCAACAACCAAATCGAGCGGAGATTTTTCGCGTTCTTCAGGACTCAAGAAAGCTTTAAATTCTCCGTTAATTTTACCAATCCGAAGACCAGCAACTGGGCCATCAAACGGAACTCCAGCAAGATGCAACGCGCTCGAAGCTGCAATCATCGCAATCATATCTGGTCGAAATTCTGGATCAGCTGAAAGTACGGTTGCGACAACTTGAACTTCTTCGCGATAACCTTTTGGAAAGAGTGGTCGAATTGGTCGGTCAATCAATCGCCCGATCAAAATTGCGTCGTCGCTTGGTCGCCCTTCACGTTTAATAAATCGTGAGCCAGAAATACGACCGCTTGCATACCATTTTTCTTCATAATCAATTGAGAGAGGAAAATAATCCAGTGCAACTGGTTTATTTCCTAGCTGAACCGTTCCTAAAACAACAGTTTCACCATATTTTGCGATCACGCTTGAAGTTGTTCGAAAGCCAACTTTACCAACTTCCAGAGTTAATTTTCGCCCCAAAAAATCAGTGCTGACCGAAATCACACTTTTTCCTGTTGGATTTATAATCATTTTTTCTCCTTCTGCCAAATGAGTTGCAGGAATTTTCTTCGAAGGATTTTCGAAAATAATTTCTACCACACATTCGGCGTTAATTTTACTCTTCAATTATATCATTTTTTTGGAAAAAACGCAAAAATAAAACCGCCCAGCATTTGAGCGATTTTTGCGGTTTCAAAATTATTATTTTCGAAGACCTAATTTAGAAACAACAGCTTTGTAGGCTTCAAAATCTTTTCGTTCAAGATATTTTAGAAGTTTTTTACGGCGACCAACCATTTGCATCAAACCGCGTCGAGCCATGAAGTCATGCTTGTTTGATTTAAGGTGTTCCGTCACTTCTTTGATACGAGCCGTCAAGATTGACACTTGTGCCTGTGGCGAACCAACGTCATTCTTTGAAACCTGAGTCAAAGCGATTGCCTTCTCTTTATTCTCTTTAGTAATCATCTTGAATATTTTACCAAACTTTTCTAAATAAGTCAAGAATTAAAATTTAAAATTGCTTATTTTCCTTTAAAAGCTTCTTCGATAAAATTTTGGCGAATTTTTTGCAGTTGTTTAACTTCTTTTTCGCAATCGGCCGAAGGACTCTTTATACATTCAATCTGTTTTTGAGTAATTGAATCATTATAGGTATCTTTCCAAGTCGCAAAATTAACGCCTTCATTTACTCTAAAAAGTAGAAAAATGGCCAGCAAACTAATGATAAGGTTGATAATAATTAGTGAGTTAAAAACAATTTGCCAATTAAATTTGGAGGTTGATTTTTTTGACATAAATACCTTTCTTGGAAATTAATAAAATGAAGCAGTTTTACGTATTGCTTAGGATGTTAGAATTTGGATTAGTAATGTAACCCTCGCAAGTTTTGGCTGTATAGGCTTACCCTGATTAAATACCACTGATTTTAATCTAAATACTCATAACTGGCCAGAGAGAGTCCAACCACTTGATGTCTCATTTTTTGAGATGAGAGAGTTGCTATAGTCGGTGTGACATTGGCAAACAATATAAACTATAGGATTTCAAAAGCTTTTTGTACTTTTTCAAGCTCGGCTTTTTTGTTTGAGAATTCTTCACGAGTTTCTTCAACCAAATGTGCTGGCGCTTTCGAAACATAGTTTTCGTTCGAAAGTCGTTTTTCGAGCAGATTAATTTCGTTCGAAATTTTCTTGATTCGCTCGGCTAAATCGTTTTTATACTCAGTCAGAATTTTAGCTGGAACATCGAGATAAGCGCCCAAGCCGCTGGCAGCAAGACTAAATCCGTACGGCGTATCGGTTTCAACAATTTCCGGCACGCGTGAAAGGTGGCGAATTGTTTCGGCATTTTTCGAAATCAGTTCATCTTTTTCGAAAAGTAAATTGTAGCGTTTTTTGCCAGGTAGTTCTGCTGTGATGAAGCGAACTTCGCTCACTAAATCTTGAATTCGCTCGAATTGAAGCGCTTCGAATTCATTGAACTCTAACGATTCGGCTAGTTTTTCGTTTGCAAGAATTCTCTCTGTCCAGGGTAAAGTTTGCCAAATTGTTTCGGTCACAAATGGCGCAAATGGATGCGTGATTTTTAGACAAGTTTCAAGTACCCAAGCCAGAAGTTCTGGATTTTCTTGCGTTTTCGAAGCCTCAATATACCAATCGGCAACTGTGCTCCAAATAGTGTGATAAACAGTTTCAGAAGCCTCAGCAAAGCGATAATTTTGCATGTGGTTTTCAACTTCATCGATTGATTTATTAAGCTCGCGAACTACCCAGTGATCTGCTGGCGTATGAGCTTCGGCTGGTTTTTGGCTTTTGATTTCACCAATTTTTTCAGAGATAAATCGCGAAACGTTCCATAATTTATTGCAGAAATTTCGACCAGCGATAACTTTATTTTTCGAAAATGCTTGGTTTTGCCCTGCTGAACGCGCTGCGATAATTCCAAGACGGAAAGCATCGGAACCATACTCGGCAATTACATCCATTGGGTTAATAACATTTCCCTTTGATTTGCTCATTTTTTGACCATGTTCATCAAGAACCATTCCGTGAAGGTATACTTCTTTGAATGGAATTTGTCCTGTGCAATAAATTCCCAACATGATCATTCGTGAAATCCAAGGGAAAATCAAGTCGTGGCCAGTTTCCATTACACTATTTGGGTAGAATTCCGAAAGCTCACCGCCTTCAATAAAATCAGTTGTGATAAATGGCCATTGACCGCTTGAGAACCAAGTGTCAAGTGTATCTTCATCACGTTTATAAATTTTGCCGTTAACTTCAATTTCGGCTTCGTGGACACGTTCATCGAAAATCCAATCCGCTGGATCTTCAACATTTTGAAATGCTGGAATTGGAATTCCCCATGGTATTTGACGTGAAATGTTCCAGTCACGAATATTTTTAAGGTATTCCATTAGAACATTCTTCTTGTTTTCAGGTGTAAATTTAATTTCGTCTTTTTCGAGAACCTCAATGGCTTTTTTAGCCAAAGGTTTTGTAGAAATAAACCACTGCTCTTTTACGAGCGGCTGAATTGGTTCGCCAGATTTATAGTCATAACCAACAACGTGCGTGATATCTTCTTCTTTAAAGAGGGCGTTAATTTTTTTGAGGTCTTCAAGAATCTTTTTTCGTGCCTCCATTACTTCTAATCCAGTATATTCACCGGCATTTTTGGTCATTTTTCCGTCAAAGCCAATTACTTGAATTTTTGGCAAATTGTGGCGATTTCCTACTTCGAAATCGTTTGGATCATGAAATGGTGTAATTTTAACAACACCAGTTCCAAATTGTGGATCGGCGTATTCGTCTGCGATGATTGTAATTTCGCGACCCGTTAAAGGAATTCGAACGGTTTTTCCGATCAAATTTTCGTAGCGTTCATCCTCTGGGTTAACTGCAAGTGCAGTGTCGCCAAGTATTGTTTCTGGTCGAGTTGTCGAAACTAACATATATTCGCTCGTACCGCCAAATTCATCAAGAACTGGATATGCAATTGTCCAAAGCTTCCCCTTCTCTTCCTTATAATCAACCTCAATATCTGCATAAGAAGTTTGATATTTTGTTGAATAATTCACGATGCGCTCACCTCTGTAAATCAAGCCATCATTCCACATTTTTTCGAAAGTTTTATAAACGCGATTTACGACTTTTTCGTCCAAAGTGAAAGTGAGATTTTTCCAATCCGCACCAGCTCCAAGGGCTCGTAATTGAAGCTCCATATTTCCTCTTTGGTTCGCCACGAAATCCCAAACATTTTTATAAAGTTCATCTCGCGAATAATCGAAACGGCTCTTCCCTTCCGCATTTAAAAGTCGCTCATAAACTACCCAAGTTTCGAAACCTGCATGATCTGCGCCTGGCAAATAAATTGCATCATAACCTTTCATTTTGTGATAGCGCACCAAAATATCTTCAACCGCAGCCATCAAACCGTGGCCAATGTGAAGGTTTCCATTCGCATTTGGTGGTGGCATTACAATCGAATATTTTGGCCCAACACCAGAACTTTCGAAAGCACCAGAAAGCTCCCAAAGATTATAAATTTCAGGTTCGTAATTATTTGGTTCGTAAGTCTTTGTAATTTTCATAGTTCCCTTTAAATCGCATTTTTCAATATTTCACGCGAAATTTATCACGCTAATTTTTACATTTACAATTATACCACATTCGGTGTATAATATAAATATGTTGAAGATTATCGAAATTACTGATAGAAAAGAGTGGGATGATTTTATCAATGAACACGGTGGTCATCCGTTGCAACTTTGGGGCTGGGGTGAATTAAAATCACAATCGCCAAGTTGGAAAGTGAAGCGAGTTTTTTTGAAAAATGGCGAAGAAAAATATATTGACCGCAAGAAAAAAGATCATTCCGATATTGTTGCGGCGGCGCAAATTTTGGTGCGAAAATTGCCGTTTCCACTTCGAAATTTTGCATATATTCCACGTGGTGCTTTAGTAATTTCGAAAAAGCCAATTGAGCGTGCTCGTATTTCGCGTGAAATAGCGCTTTGGGTTTCGAAAAATATTAAACCAAAACCAGTTTGTCTAACGATGGAGCCAGATTGGAATGATGGAGATTTTGAACTTTCGAACGGCTGGAGAAGGAGTAAAAATACGATTTTGATTCCTCGAACTTTAGTGCTTGATTTAACTCAAAATGAAGATGAATTGTTAGCTAAAATGAGTAAAAAAACACGCCAATATATTCGAAAAAGTGGCGGGGAAGTTAAAGTTCGACAGCTTAAAACTGAGGAAGAAATCAACCGTGCGCTGGAAATTTATACCGAAACTGCAAAACGCGCTGGATTTGCGATTCATTCGAAAAATTATTACCGCAAGCTTTATCAAAAAATGGGCGAAAATTCTCCGATTTTTGGGGCATTTATTGAGAAAGAGCAGGGTGATTTTTCAAAAAATGAAGAAGATAATTTCGAAAGCGAATATAAAACTCCTGATGAGCGTATTGCGGAAAAACTCAAAAATCAAGAAATGGTGGCGTTTTTATGGTTTGCACAAAGTGATAGCGTGGCATTTGAGCTTTATGGCGGAATGACTGAGATGGGGCAAAAAGCACGAGCGAATTATATTTTGAAGTGGATTGCGATAATCGAAATGAAAAATCGTGGTGTTAAGCGATATGATTTTAACGGTCTTTTGAATGACGGGATTTCGAAATTTAAAGCGGGATTTGCGAACCACGAAGATTTACTGGTTGGAACACTTGATTTTCCGATTTCGAAAAGTTATTTTATCTGGAATTCATTCTTACCGACTGCGAAAAAAATCGTTCGAAAATTCAAAAAATAGGGAAGAATTAAAAAAATAATTCGCTCGAAATTGGGCGAATTATTATTTGTTAAAAAATTAATAAATCGAAAATTGACCTTATTTTCGAAAGGTGGTAAAATATATCTATGAAGATTTTAGGAATTGAAAGCACTTGCGATGAAACTGCGGCGGCTGTGGTTGAGTTTGACGCGAGCAAAATTTTGCGCGAGAGTTCGCCAAAGTTGAAATTGCTTTCAAGCGTGGTTCATTCGCAGATTGATATTCATGCGCAATTTGGCGGTGTGATTCCTGAGGTGGCTGCGCGTTCACATATCGAATATGCCAATCCTGTCATTCGAAAGGCGCTTTCGCAGGCTGGTATTTCTTTTGAAGATTTAGACGGAATTGCGGTTTCTTATGCACCGGGTTTGATTGGTTCGCTTTTGGTAGGAACACTTACTGCGCGAACTTATGCTCGAATTTTCAACAAACCTTTTTATCCAGTTCACCACGTTGAGGCTCATGTTTATGCGAATTTTTTGAATCAAAATCCACCGAAATTTCCGTTTTTAGCTTTAGTAGTTTCGGGTGGGCATTCACAAATCGTTCTTTTTAAATCTCACGGAAATTATGAAATTCTGGGTGAAACGCAAGATGACGCGGTTGGCGAGGCGTTTGATAAAGTTGCGAAAATTATTGGGCTACCATATCCTGGTGGGCCAGCGATTTCGAAAGCCGCACTGAATGGCGATTCTTTGAGATATAAATTACCAAAAGCGCGACTAAAAGGGAAGTATGATTTCAGCTTTTCGGGTTTAAAAACGGCTGTTTTGCGTGCAGTTCAAAAAGAAGTTGGTGTTGATTTTAATTTTCCGTCCTTCGAATTAGCTGCAAAATTAACTGAAAAACAGCGAAATGATTTTGCGGCGAGTTTTGAAAAAACAGCGGTCGAAACTCTGGTTGATAAACTTGAAAAAGCAGTTGAAGATTTTGCTCCGACAACTGTGGTAATTGCTGGTGGTGTGGCGGCAAATTCGGCTTTACGCGAGGAATTATTACACCGAGTTTCGAAAAAAGTTCCAGAGGAGATTATTTTTACTCCGCCAGAACTTTGCACCGATAATGCTGCAATGGTAGCAACATTGGGCGCTTTTCAAGCTGTGCTGAGCGAATCGCAAAATCCGCTCAATCTTGAAGTTAAACCGTCGCTTTCGATGAGTGACTCAAATTGGTAAATAATTTTCAAAAAATGTTAGAAATAAAATAACCCGCAAATTTCTGCGGGTTTTGTTATCCTTTCTAAAGAAATACACGAATACCTTGGAAAATATATTTAGTATCCGTATAGTTAGGGATAATTTTGTCTTTATTACGGTCGTAATAATTTTGTCTTTTAATCTGCTTCGCATCATAAATCATTTTGAACTTGATATCTTCGTTTTCGAGAAAACGTCTGATTACCCCCACCTTATAACCATATTCATCGGTAAGTGGCAAGAAAACGCTAGATTCACCATTTTGGGCAGCATCTAGTAGGGTCTTTTTGACTTTAGCTGTGATAGCGTTGCAATCGCGCCCTTCTTGTACGGTCGCTTCGAGTTGGTCTTTGAATGACATAGACTTGTCCTCCATTCTGATTATAAAAACACACGAATACCTTTAAATCGATATTTTGTCACAGGGACTGGTTTATTAGGGTCAACACCCTCATAACCACCCATATGTGTATCGATATAAGGTAATTGAGTTGTTTGATACGAGTTGTACGACTTTTTGAAGTCAATACCTTCCTGAGTTAGGAAACGACGCACAAATTGGGTTTTGCAATCATTCTCATTGTCAAGGTAGATGAGCACGCTTGATCTACCATCCTTGGCGGCCTCGACAAGGATGCCTTCAACTTGCTTGGCAATATTTTCATAGGTTAAAGCAGATTTTTTTTCTTCGGCTAGTCGTTCTTTTAATGACAATGACATAATTTTACCCCCTACCTACGCACATACGAATTGAAGCTGGTTCTTTGAGAGTTAGAGTAATATCTTCGCTCTCAAGGTGAAAAACAAATTTATCAGTTATAAGCATAACCGTTCCTCCAAATGTTCTATTTTTACCAAAAGGTAAATCTTTTAAATTATAGCATTTTTAAGTAGAATTGTCAAGTTTTTGAAAAAGAAAAATAAAAAACCGCCCAATTGAGCGGTTTTTATTAGAGGGCTAAAATTCTTCAATTTTAAAAAGATTCAATGAATGAAGAAAAAGACTTGTTGGTTTAAGGATAAAATCATTTTGTTCCTCGATTGGCTCTTCGCCAATCAAAGTTGGATCAAACTTTTCAAGAAAAACCCAACCATTTTGAAGAAACTCATCCATAGTATTTAGACCAGTTTCAACCCAATTATCGCGAATCACTAAAGTAATTCCTTTCGGGTTTTCAATCTTTTCAAAATCTCCATCGTTGAGTTGATTGCCCAACTCAATTTCATCAATATCTTCGAAGAAAAGTGCCAGCGGAAGTTTCAGTATTTCACTCATCGCGAGACAGGTTTGTGTGACTAGTCCAAGCATTGTTGAAGAAGTTTCAATTGTGTCGTTGCGATTTTGATCAACTCCATTTAGAAAAATAAAACCAAGCATAAAACTTGCGAAATGCTCTCTGATGCTTTTCGGTTTTAATCCATCAGGATAAATTGAAAGAAAAGTATCATCTTTAAGACGAAAATGTTGTTTTCCGAGTACTTTTTCTTGCCAATTTTTACCATAAATACTTTCGAAAAGCGTCCGAGCATCTTCAGATTCAAAAAGAAAAACAGAATCATTAGTTATAATCATAACTGAATCCTCCTAAAAGGTGCTATTTTTACCAAAAAGGTAAATCTTTTAAATTATAATATTTTTAAGTAGAATTGTCAAGTTTCGAAAAAGGAAAAACAAAAAAACCGCCCAAGATAGAGCGATTTTTATTTTATTGAATTAAGCAAGTTTTACACCAGCTTTTTTCGCAGCAGCAGCAAGAGCGGCTTTACGGCGAGCGGCTGTGTTTTTCTTGATAAGACCTTTTTTAACGGCTTTGTCAAGTTCGCTTTGTGCTTTTGAAAGGCTTTTTGCGCTTGGTTCAGCAACAAAAGCTTTTACGGCACCTTTGATATCTTTTTTAATTCCAACGTTGCGTTCGCGTCGTTTTGCGGTTTGTCGCATTCGCTTTACAGCAGATTTAATAATTGGCATTTAATTCCTTCTTTTAGGTTGTTATTTACAATTCAACATCGATTATACATTATTTTGAAAGAAAAAGCAAGTATTTCGAATAATCTATTGACATTTCATTGTGATTATGCTAATATAGAGCTATAAAATGTCAAAATAAACATATAGGATTCAATAAATGTCAAAAAATAATGCTCAAGAGCAAATTATCGCAAAGTTGAAAGAATCAGAAAGTATTTTGATTGCGGTGAATGACAATCCAAGCGTTGATGAGCTTTCGTCGGCCTTGGCTTTAACGCTCGCAATAAATAATTCTGGCAAGCACGCAACAGTGGTTTCAAGTGGCAAAATGCCCGACGCACTAACTTTTTTGCGTCCAGAAAAAACTTTCGAAAATTCGGTCGATTCTTTGCGCGATTTTATTATTGCTCTAAATAAAGAAAAAGCAGACCACCTTCGTTACAAACTCGTTGGTGATCATGTTAAAATTTTTATCACGCCGTATCGTTCAGTAATTTCAGAAAAAGATCTCGAATTCGAACAAGGTGATTTTAACATTGATTTTGTTTTAGCACTAAATGTTGAAAGTCAAGATCGACTTGATGGTGCTTTAGCGGCGCACGGGCGAATTTTCCACGATGCCTCGGTTGGAATTTTAACTGTGGGCGAAAACCAAACAAATCTTAATGGAACACACTGGCATGCCGAAAACGCCAGTTCTTTAAGTGAGCTTGCCGTCCAAATTATTGAATCCCTTGGCAAGAAAAATCTTATTCAATCAGTCGCAACAGCTCTCTTGACTGGAGTTGTGGCCGAAACTGATCGTTTCTCAAATTCGAAAGCTACGGCAGAAGTTATGAGCCTTGCCGCAAAACTTATTTCATCTGGTGCAGATCAACAACTTGTGGTTTCAAAAATCCGTGAAGCTGAAGAGAAATCCGGCGAATTTGCGGTTCAGAAAAATGCAAAAATGGAAGAAGCTTTGGAAGAAATTTCGAACGAAAAAGAAGAAATTCCAGCTCCAAAAACTGAGCAGAAACGCGACGGAGCATTTGTGATTGCGCATGAAGAAGCCAAGCTTTCCGAAAACACACAAACCGAAAATAGCGAAAATCTTCAAGCCGAAGATGAGCTTGAGAATTCTTTAAACGCACTAAATAATATTAACGCGCCACAAAATGCTTTTGAAGATCTTAAAGAAGAAACTGAGCAAAATCAAGAAAATCAGCTTGATGAAGTTTTTGAGAATCTAACTGATAAGGTTGCTGAAACTCCAGCTCCCGAACAAACTTTCGAACCAGCACAACAAGTTGAAATTTCACTTCCAACTTTCGAAGAACAACCACAGCAAGCAGAAATTCCAGCTGAGCCAGTTTTTGAACAGCCAGTTCAGCCAGAAGTTCAGTTAGAAACTCAGCCACAACAAATTATCGAAGTTCCAGCGCCAGATGCTCAGCCGATTCAAAATTACGGCGACGAATATTATAATCCATCCAAAAACGCCCAAATTGCCGGCAGTTTAATAGGTGCGCAACCTTTTTCGCCGAGTCAAGCTCCTCAAGAAATAGCCGCAGTTTCGAATCCTGAAAGCAATGATTATATTTTGAGTCATAATAAAACTCAAAATACAGTTTATGAAGAATTGCGAAATAATGAGAATTTTATTCCTGAGACTAACGAATATGCGCAAGCTGCAACAATTCAGCCACTTTCGAATTATGAGTCGAGCATGCCAATTTCGAATGAGCAATATGCGCAAAGCATTCCTCAAGCAAGTTTCGAAAACCCAGCACAGAATTATTCAACTGAAATTCCTGCACAGAATTTAAATGATTTTACAATGCCGATGCCACCAGCCGTGCCGGATTTTAGTACAATGCCGATGCCACCGGAAATTCCAAATTTTGATGTAATTCCAAATCCAGCAGAACAGCCGGCAATGGGTGCACAAAATAGTGGCAATAAAATAATGACAGATCAAATTTATCCAAATGATCCGTCACAATTTAGAATTCCAGGAATGTAAAATGGCGTTTTTCGAAAACGATAGCGGGCGAATCTTAATTGATAAGCCCGCTGGAATTACTAGCTTTGGTGTTGTTGCACGAATCCGCCGTGTGCTAAAAAATGAGTTTGGCAAGAAAATAAAAGTTGGCCATACAGGAACGCTCGACCCTTTTGCGACTGGGCTTTTAGTTTTGCTTTATGGTAAAGAAACTAAAAATGCGATGAATCTCACTAAGCTGGATAAAGTTTATGAGGCTGAATTTATGCTTGGCCAAATTTCCAGCACGGGTGATCCCGAGGGTGAGATTTCGAAATGTGGAAATTTTGAAATTCCAACTTTCGAGCAGATTGAAAAAGAAATTAAAACCAATTTTTTGGGCAGAATTGAACAAACGCCACCAGCTTTTAGCGCAATCAAAATCAATGGTAAGCGTGCTTATGATTTAGCTCGAAAGGGTGAAAATTTTGAAATTCCTAAACGCACGGTTGAAGTTTTCGAATTTGAAATTTTAAGTTATGATTTTCCAAAGTTAAAAATTCATACACACGTTTCAAGCGGAACTTACATTCGTTCACTGGCCGAAGATTTGGGTGAAAATCTTGGCTGTGGTGCTTTTTGTTCGCAACTTCGGCGCACAAAAATTGCTGATTTTGATATTTCGAAAGCTAAAAAGCTTGAAGATTTTGGAATTTTAGATTAGTTTTTGATTATTCTACCAAAAAATGATATAATTTAAGCAATGAAAAACGCAAAAATTCTTTGGATTGATTTAGAAATGACTGGTCTTGAACCTGAAAAAGACCGAATTTTAGAAGTTGCTGCAATCGCAACAGATTGGGATTTTAACGAAATTGCCACTTTTGAAAATGCAGTTAAAGTTGATGAAAAAATACTTAAAAGCCGAATGGTTGGCGAGTTTTGGGATGCTTTTAGCGAAACGCGCGATGCTTTAAAATTACAAAATTCTCGTGCTACGAAAAATTCACAAGAAGTTGAAGCGGACTTAATTAAATTTGTGGAAGAAAATTTTGCGGAAGAACTTTCGAAAGGTGAAAGGATTATTTTGGGCGGAAATTCAATTCACCAAGATCGCCGATTTATTCGTGCAGAATGGAAAAAACTTGAAAAAATGTTACACTATCGAATGTTGGATGTTTCAGCTTGGAAAGTTGTGATGAGCGCCAAGTTTAAAAGAGTTTTTGCCAAGCCCGAAAATCACCGTGCGCTGGATGATATTCGTGGTTCGATTGAAGAGTTGAAATTTTATTTAAAAAAGGTGAAAAAATAATGAATCAAGATGAAATTAGAGATTTTTTGTTAACTTTTGATGCGGCAGAAGTTCGAAAAGATGAAGAAAATAGACTAGAAATTTTTGAAGTTAATTTTGATAAATTAGAAAAAATTTGGCAAGAAAAAATAGCAGGCGAACTTGGTGATTTTGAGCGTGAAACTGGCGAAAAGATTCTTTCGAAAATTGTAGAAAGTGAAGATTCGAAAGTAATTTTTGCAATTATTCATGATGGTTCGAATCCGCTAAAAGTCGAGATGAAAACTGGAGCGCAACTTGCGATAATTCTGCGTGAAAAGGAAAGTGTCGTTCCTTCAAAATTGATGAGCGAGCGTGAGTGGAATTTGATTATTGGACAAGGTCAAGTTCCGGTGGAAGATTTGAAAGATTTATTGCGACTAAGTTATCGCTTAATTTGCGAATAGAATAATCTTGACAAAAGTTGCGTAAAGGGGTAAAATAGTCGTCAGGCTCTTAGAGAGAAAATTACAGCCGGGCGGGCTTTAAGCGTAGGAGAATGATAATGATCTACGGCAAAACTAAAGCGGAACTTAAACATCCATCAATAAAAGATAAATATTTAGGTAATGATAATAGTCATAATAGTAGCCGAGAAGATTTCTTTCATCATCAATTTCGAAGAGAAATTGGAATGGCTGAATTTCATAGTCGATCTTTTTCTGGCTCACAACCTCCACAAATTTCGCAAACCAAGAATAAACATCTAAGATTTTTTAACTAAATTTCTTGGTGAAAATATAACCTCGCAAAAAGCGGGGTTTTTCTTTGCGAAAAAAACTTTTTTGTGATATAATCATAAGTAGTATGAAACCGAACCAAGATTGGAATCAGGGCGGTCAAAATCCTAATTTTGGCGCGCAACCGAATAATTATCCTCAAAATCCGTATCCTCCACAGCAGAATTACGGTGGTTTTTCGAACGATTTTGCTCAAAATGGGCAATTTCCTGCTGGGCAAAATCCGCAATATCCAAATCAGGTGCAACCAAATAATTTTCCGCAATATCCGAATGGTGCACAGCCACAGTTTTCGAATCAGCCGAATTATTCGCAAAATTTCGCTGGGCAAAATCCGCAAATGGCACCAAATTTAATGCCGGATCAAAATTATTCACCAGATACTCTAACCGAAAACCCTTATACGGTTGAATATTTGAATAAAATTGCACCAAAAAAAGCTGCTCCGTTTTGGACAAAAGGTAAGATTTTGGGCGCTTCAGCCTTAGCTATTGCATTATTTTTCTCGATTTTTATCATTGTGACGGGGGATCGCGGAGATGATTCTGCTCAGGCGGTAATTCGAGCATATTATAATATTTCGCAACTAAAGGATACTACAAAGGCTTATCAAAATAAAATCAAAAGTTCCGATCTTGCGGCGGTGAATGCGGGAATTAATGTCTCGCTCGGATCAAATGAACAAGATTTACGAGAATTTATGAAAACCAAGAAAATTGAAATTCCGCGCGGAGATTCGAAAAAGAATTCACAAGCAATCAAACAGACTGATGCGATTTTTGCGGAACTTAACAAGAATCTTGACGATGCTTTTTTAAATGCTACGATTGACGAAGTTTATTCTCGTGAAATGGCATATCAGATGGTGCGCGTAAAAGAATTGATTATTCGTCGTAAAAAATCTGCCACATCTTCGCAAAAAGCGATGTATGAAAAAATCGAGAAAAATCTCGATGAAGTTTCGAAGCAATTAGAAAATTATAAAAAAGCAAAATAATTTTTAAAACACGGCCTGATTCGATTGATGAAGGCTGTGTTTTGTGTTAAAATATAATTATGAACGATGCCAGAGATGAAATAAAATCAAGAATCAGTATCGAAGATTTAGCTGGCGAATATCTTGAACTCAAAAGAACAGGGCGTAATTTTAAAGCGCTTAGTCCTTGGACTAATGAGCGAACACCAAGTTTTATAATTAGCCCAGATAAGCAAATTTGGCACGACTTTTCATCTGGAAAGGGCGGTGATATTTTTGGTTTTATTATGGAGGTCGAAGGAATGGAATTCCGTGAGGCGCTGGAATTTTTGGCACGAAAAGCTGGTGTTGAACTTCAAAGCTATAACGTTGCGCGTTCGAGAGAGATTTCCGAAAAGAAAGATCGACTTCGAAAAATTCTTGAAATTAGTGCCAATTTTTATCAGCATATGTTGATTCGCAACTCAGAAGCGTTGAACTATGTCTTTAAAACACGAAAAATTACAAAAGAAATCGTGAAAGAATTTAAAGTTGGATTTGCACCAGAAGGCCAAAAGACGCTTACAACTTATTTGCTGAAAAAAGGGTTTTCGATGAATGATATTCGTGATGCGGGCTTACTCAACAGATTTGATGGTGATATTTTTCGAAATCGCATGGTGATTGCACTCCAAGACTTGACCGGTGCACCGGTTGGTTTTACAGGGAGGATTATTAAGGATGAGTTAAATGCTCCGAAATATTTAAACACTCCACAGACTTTGCTCTATGATAAATCTTCAAACATTTTTGGATTTTCTCAGGCAAAAAATGAAATTCGAAAAACTGGTTTTGCGGTAGTGGTTGAGGGAAATATGGACGTAATTTCGAGCCATCAAGCTGGTGTTAGAAATGTTGTTGCAACAGCGGGAACAGCGATGACAGTTAATCATTTGAAAGCTTTGAGCCGATTTTCGAATGATATTCGCCTTTGTTTTGATGGAGATCAGGCTGGAATTAATGCAACAGAACGTGCAATTTCGCTTGGGCAACAGGCTGGCGTGGAACTTTCAATTATTACGCTTGATCAATCCGCAGGTGAGGTAAAAGATCCGGATGAATTAATCCAGAAGAGTTTAGATTTATGGAAAAGTTCAATTTCGAAACCACAACCGGCAATGGAATGGATTTTTGACCAATACGAAAAGCGACTCGATATTTCTTCGGCGGTCGGGAAAAAAGAGTTTTCGACAATTGCATTGAAACTTGTGGAAAACTTGAATGACCCTGTGGAAAAAGATTTTTATATTGACCAGATTTCGAAAAGAATAGCCGTTTCAAAAGAGACTTTGTTAAACAAATTCGACGAAAAACCACTGAAAAATAAATCAAAAAAGCGAATGAAAATCCAAAAAACAGATGAAAAATTCGTTGATGAGTATATTTATGAAGATGATTTGTTAGCGCTTGGAATTAGAGAGCCGAAATTAGCAAAAATTCTTGACGATTTACCGGAAGGCTCGCTTCATGGTGATTCGCGAAATCAAATTCTGAAAATATTGAAAGCAAACGATCTGGAATTATTGAAAAAATTCGAAGATTATGTTAAAATACTTTTATTGAAAGCTGACGAACGACTCGGGAATATAAAAGGCAGTGCCACCGATGAAATGAAGCGTTTGATTCAGAAAGTTAAAATCCAGAATCTACAAAAAAAGAAAGAAGATCTTCAAGAAAAGCTCGAAAGCGCAGAAATTCAGGGAGATGAAGATTCGAAAATGAAGATTTTGATGGAAATTATGGAACTAAATAAGGAGTTAAATAGTGGCAAAAAGTAGGAATAAAAAAGAACTTCCCGAGGAAATTTTAAATGAAGATGGAGTTGTGGACGCAACTCTGTCGCTTGATGATTTCGAACCAGATTTTGATGATCTTGCAACCGAAGATGAAGAAGATATTGATGAAGAAGATCTCTTGAATGGGACCTATACCGACGATATTACTGATGATAGTGTTCGAATGTATTTGCGCGAGATTGGTAAAATCCAGCTACTTTCGATAGAGGAAGAAAATGAACTTGCAAAAAAAGCAATGGAAGGAAATCAACGCGCGAAGGATAAGATGGCTGAAGCAAATATGCGTTTGGTTGTTTCAATTGCAAAAAGATATTCTGGCCGTGGTTTAGAATTGCTTGATTTGATCCAAGAGGGAAATACCGGACTTCTGCGTGCGGTTGATAAATTTGACCCAAGCAAAGGTTTTAAGTTTTCAACTTATGCGACTTGGTGGATTCGGCAGGCGATTACGCGTGCGATTGCAGATCAGGCTCGAACGATTCGAATTCCTGTTCATATGGTTGAAACAATCAATAAATTAATGCGAACTCAGCGCCGATTAACACAAGAATTAAACCGTGAACCAACTAATAAAGAACTTGCAAAAGAGATGGATATGGATGTTGAAAAGATTGAGTATATCCAAAAAATTAAGCAAGATATTACTTCTTTGGATGCTGGTGTTGGACGTGATGGTGAAGAAGGTGAAGAATCGACCCTTGGTGATTTTATTGAAGATGAAGATACCGCTAGTCCAGAGGAATCTGCGACAGTTCAATTATTAAAAGAGCAGGTTCGCGAAATTCTTTCGACGCTTTCGGATCGTGAACGAAAAATTCTCGAAATGCGTTTTGGGCTTAATGGAACAAAAAGCCACACGCTTGAAGAGGTTGGTCTTGAATTTGCGGTGACTCGTGAGCGAATCCGCCAGATCGAAGCTAAAGCTTTAATGAAATTAAAAAAGCACAAAGATTCGAAAAAACTTCATGAATATTTGGATTAAAGGGTGGGGAAAGGTTTAAAATGAAAGAAAAACTTATACGAATTGCGCCAATTTTGCTAATAATCGCGATTGCAATCCTTTCGATTATCACTGTTGTGACAATTGTTAATGCTTTTATAAATGGCGTAAATAGCACGCCGAACCAAGTTCAACAAACTAATTCTGAAGCTTCAAAAGAGGATAACTCGGCTTCTAGTAAAGAATTATTAAGTATTGAACAAGATCGAAGTGTTAAAATGGCGGTTCGTGGCTCAATTGTTGCGCAGGAAAACTTTCGATCTTATACAGTTGAGGTTTCGCCAAAATTTCGAAAACTAACAACTTACAAAGGTTATATCGGCGAAGTGATTAAAGAGGTTAAATTTGAAAACAATACCGAATCCTATACTCAATTTGTGAATGCTCTAAACAAAGCTAATATGATGAAAGGGACTGCTTTTAGCGGCGAAGCCGATGATCTCGCAGGGGTTTGTGCTACTGGACATCTTTATGACTTCTCAATACTAAAAGGTGATAATGTTGAAAAACACCTTTGGACATCAACATGCTCAGGTTCGAAGGGGTCGTTGTTGGCTAATACTAAACAACTTCAAAATTTGTTCATTACACAAGTTCCAGGAAATGAACAAATTGTTCGAGATCTTGGAATTAATGAAATTAAACGATAAAGTTTTAATTTTTGACTGCTTTGGAGTGCTGGTTTTGCGCCAGCCTTCTTCGGAGCGGATTTTTGAATATGAATGGAAAAAAGACTTAAATCTAATAAATTTCATTCGAGAAAAAAAGACCCAAGGTTCGAAAATCGGTGTTTTATCAAATGTCGCACAATATCAGTTTGACCAATTTTTTTCGAAAAAAGAGCAAGAGGAGCTTTTTGATTTTTTGGTATTTTCGGGCGAGGTTGGTTTTTTAAAACCTTCGCAAGAAATTTTTGAGATCGCTATACATCGGGCAAATGTACCACCGAAAGATATTTATTTTTTTGACGATTCTTACATGAATATTGAAGCGGCGAAAAAGATTGGTTTGAATGGAGTTTTATATCAAAATTGGAGTGAATTTTCACAAATAATAAAGGAGGGAAAATGCCGGAATTACCAGAGGTAGAGACAGTTGTTCGTGGTTTGAATAGGTTGATTTTGAAGAAAAAAATTGCGCAAGTGAAGCACGATTGGCCTAAAAGCTTTCCGAATTTAGAAAAAGATGTAAATGATTTTATGATTGGTGCTGAAATTTTGAAAGTTCAGCGGCGCGGAAAAGCAATTATTATTAAACTGAATAATGGTTGGGCGCTAGTTACTCATCTTCTAATGACTGGTCAAATGGTTTATCGTGGTGAAGAAAACTGGGGTGCGGGGCACCCGAATGATGATTTTTTGAATGATCTGCCGAACAAATCGACGAGGGTTGAGATTGATTTCGAAGATCAAACCAAGTTATTTTTTAATGACCAGCGGAAGTTTGGCTATATGAAATTATTGCCTGAGCCAGAAATTGAAGAGTTGTCATTTTTTCAGAAGCTTGGGCCAGAACCTTTGGAAGACAATTTCACGGTTGAAATTTTTAAAGAGCGTCTTTTAAAAAAGAAGAATAGTTTGGTTAAGCCGACAATTTTGGATCAAAGCGTGATTGCTGGTGTTGGTAATATTTATGCCGACGAGGCTTTATGGCGAGCAAAAATTCACCCAGAAACTCGAATTAAAGTTTTTTCGAACATTGATTTTAAGAATTTACACGAATCCATTCGTTTTGTAATGAATAAATCGATCGAAAAAGGCGGTTCGACGGATAGAAATTATGTGAACGCTGATGGTTCGCGCGGAAATTATTTGGAATATGCTGCCGTTTATCATAAAAATGGTCAGCCTTGCAAGCGATGTGGAACTGAAATTTCGAAGATTCGCGTCGGTGGACGAGGAACTCATTTTTGTGAAAATTGCCAGAAAATTAAAATCGGAGAAGAAAAATAATGCTTGGCGGAAAGACGACAATTCTTTATGGTGAAAATTCATATGAGCGAACAACATATTTAGCAAAAATGAAAATTGATGCTGAAAAATCAAGTTTCGAAATTGAGAAAAAAGAGATTGACGGACTTTCAAAAAGTGATTTTGTGAATTTAATTTGCGGAGTTAGCCTTTTAGCGGAAAAGCGATTTGTTTATATTCGAAATTTGAGTGAAAATTCTGAAATTTGGCAGAGTTTAGGAGAGATTCTTCCAAGGATTTCTAGCGATGTTCACCTATGTTTGATTGAGGATAAAATCGACAAGTGCTCGGTTGTGTATAAAACAGTTTCGAAAATTGTTGAATTAAATGAATTTAAGAATTTGACGGCGAAAGATTCGAAAGATCTGGCTGAATTTGCGCGGCTTTTCGCACAAAAACAAAATTTAGTGTTAGATAATAAGACGGCGAGTTTTTTGGTTTCTTGGGTTGGCGTGAATGAATGGGCTATTCGTGATGCGGTTGAAAAAATAGCGTTAATTGGCGTGGCAAGCGAAGAAAATATTAGAGAATTTATCCCGCAAAATGTCGAAAGTAATACTTTTGAGATTTTTGAAATGGTACTTTCAGGAAATATTCTTGAGCTTCAAAAAGAGCTTTCAAAATTAAGAATAACTGATGGCGAAGATGGGTCATATCGATTTTTGGCAACTTTTTCAACGCAAGTTTTTAATTTTTCGGCCTTAAAAATTGGTAAACAACTTAGTAAAACTACTGCTGAAATTTCAAAAGATCTTGGTGTGAATACTTGGGCTTTGGGAAAAATGGATAAATTTGTTCAGAATTTGACCGAAAATCAGCTGGCTGAAATTGTTGCAAAAGTTTCGAAAATTGATGAAATCATTAAAACTGAAAGTGTTGATGCTTGGAATCTAATTGAATCAACCTTACTCGAAATCGCAATGAATTTAAAATAATTTTAAATAATGGAGTGGAAATTCCAGGTTTGTTAAAATGGGTAAAATTCAGACTATTTATAAAAAATTACTTTTATGATATAATGTAAAAAGATTATGGCTAAAAAACAAGTGAAATCAACAAAAGGTAAATCGAAAAAAGCTTCGGCACCAAAGCATAGTGTTTTGCCAGCTGGTTTTTGGGCGCAAGTTGGTGCAGTTTTATTGGTGGCGTTTTCACTTTTCTTGATTTTGAGCTGGTTCGGTGCGGGCGGTTCAGCTTTGGTTGCGATTCATAAAGGTTTGATTGGTTTTATGGGTTGGGCAACTTTCTTCTTACCGGCAGTTTTAATTTTTATTTCTGTTGAAATATTCCGAGATGAACAAAATCGCTTTCCGAGCTTAAATACATTCGGTTTTGTTCTGATTTTATTTTGGCTGAGTGGTTTTTTTGGATTGTTTAGAGTTTCAGCCGGTTTGAGTTATGGTGGATGGAGCGGAGAGATTTCGAATAAAATAATGCTTTCAATGGTTAATTCAATGGTTGCAGCGATAATTTATCTTTTGTTGATTTCAATCACTTTGCTTTCTATTTTGCGAGTTTCGCCAATCGTTGTAATTAAAAAAATTGGTGAAATGCTTCGAACTAATGATTTTACGACAGAATCTAAAAATGCCAAGGTTTTCGAAAAGGCGAAAGAATCGATGTTGCTTAAAAAAGTTAATGATTTAACTGAAAGTGAAAAGCCAGAAATTAAATTAAATGCTGGTGTTGATATTTTAGACGAAAAAGCGAGGGTGAAGGAAAAATCGAAAGAGAAGAATGGTTTGGCTTTGATTTCGAAAAAAGAAGATCGAGAAGATAAAAAAGAAGATTTGAAGAAATCAGAAATTACAATTCCAACCTCTAATTTTGATAACTCGAAATGGCAAGCACCAGATTTTAGCTTACTGGAACATTCGCAAGCTCCCGCAGATGCTGGTGATGTCGAACAGAATGCTCGTACGATTAAAGACACACTGAGTGAATTTAATATTGAAGTTGAAATGGAATCGGCAAATATTGGTCCTCGTGTCACGCAATATACTTTAGTTCCGCAAAGTGGTGTAAAGTTGAGTCGAATTGAGAATTTAAGTGATAATATTGCGCTAAATTTGGCTGCTGAATCAATTCGTGTAGAAGCACCAATTCCGGGGAAGCGTGCAGTTGGTGTTGAAATTCCAAATATTAAATCTGCCGATGTTCGCCTTTTTAGTGTTCTTGATTCGAAAGAATGGAAAAATAACCACGATCCTTTAACCTTTGCAATTGGGAAGGATATTTCTGGGCATCCTGTTGTTGGTAATCTTGCAAAGATGCCACATCTTTTAGTTGCTGGTCAGACTGGTTCGGGAAAATCTGTGATGATGAATACACTTTTAACGAGCTTACTTTATCGTCATTCACCGAGCGAATTAAAGTTAATTATGGTTGATCCAAAAGTTGTTGAAATGACGGCTTACGAAGATATTCCTCATCTTTTGACTCCGATTATCAATGAACCAGAAAAAGCACTTTCAGCACTTCGTTGGGCTGTTAATGAAATGGAGCGAAGGTATCGTGTCGTTTCAGGTGAAAAAGTTAAAGAAATCAAGAGTTATAATAAGCATGCGATTGCAAAAAATGAAAAGATTAAAAAAGAAGCTATCGAAGGGGAAGAACCTAAACTTTTGGAGGTTATGCCATATATTGTGATTGTTATTGATGAGCTTGCTGATTTAATGATGGCAGCATCAAAGGATGTTGAAGCTATGATTGTTCGAATTGCACAAAAGGCACGCGCTGTTGGTATCCATCTTGTTCTTGCAACCCAAAAGCCTGTTGTAAGTGTTGTAACTGGTTTAATTAAAGGCAATGTCCCTAGCCGAATTGCGTTTAAAGTTGCATCAAATGGCGATTCTCGTACAATTCTTGATCGTGGTGGTGCTGAGAAACTTCTTGGAAATGGTGATATGTTGTTCTATATGAACGGTGCGCCAAATTTAAAGCGTGTTCAAGGTGCTTGGGTTACGGATGAAGAAGTCTTGAGAGTTACAAACTTCATTCGTTCGCAAGGGCCGCCTCAATATAATGATGAGGTTATTTCGCAACCAACTCAAACTCCAAGCTCAATAGGTGGAGTTGTAATGAACGGTGGCAGTTCTTCTACAGATGAAACTTTTGAAACAGCTGTTAAGCTTGTTATTGAGGCGCGAAAAGCTTCAACGAGCTATTTGCAACGAAGATTAGGAATTGGCTACAGTCGTGCTGCAAAATTGATAGACGAAATGGAAGATAGAGGAATTGTCGGTCCTACAAATGGTTCGAAACCGCGAGAAGTTTTAATCTCAAGCTATGATGAAATCGGTGAATAATATTTTTGCCGATTTTTTGTTTTTCAAAGGGTTTAAGGCTTGCTTTTTTGTTTCAAAAATGATATAATTTAAAAGAATATTAGCTCAGCTTATTTGAAAGAATAGGCTTTAACCAAAGGAGTAAAAATGAAGAATTACGAACTTACAGTTCTTATTCATCCAGACTTCGAAAGTGATCTTGAAAAAGCACTTGATAAAGTTCGAGGTTTGGTTGCTGCTAATGGCGGTGAAATCGTAAAAGAAGATAACTGGGGTAAGAAAAAACTTGCTTATGCTATCAAAGGTCAAGATTTTGCGATTTATGTTGCGATGGATGTTAAACTTCCAGCTGCTGCGCCACTAAAAATCAGCAACACTTTGAATATTACCGATGAAGTTTTGCGATACTTGCTTGTTAAAGCAGAAGCGCGACCAGTTGTAGAATCGGAAGAAAAATAATTTTTAAGATAGGATAGATAGATTATGGCTTTTAACAAAGTAGTATTAATGGGCAATTTAACTGCAGATCCAGAACTTCGCGCTACTCCAAGTGGTCAAAATTTCACAAGTTTTACACTTGCGATTAACAGAACTTGGAATAATGCGAATGGTGAACGCCAAGAAGAAACAAGTTTTATTAACTGTACTGCTTGGGGAAAAACTGGTGAAACTATTTCGAAATATGTTTCGAAAGGTCGCCAACTTTTGGTAAGCGGTCGTTTGCAACAACGAACCTGGCAAGATAAAGACACTGGCAAAAATCGTAGTGCAATCGATGTTATAGTTGAAGAATTTAGTTTCATTAGCGATGGAAATCGTGGAGGAAGCTCTGCTGCTCCGGTTGCTAAAACACAAGAGCCAACAGTTAGTGAAGATTTTTCAGATGAACCAATTGATCTATCGGATATCCCATTCTAATTTTAAGGAGTAAAAAATGGCTAAACGATTTAAACGAGAAATACCAGCGTATTTTGACTATCGAGATGTTAAAACTTTACAAAAATTTGTAAACATCTATGGTCAAATTGAGCCAGCTACAAAAACTGGTTTGAGCGCTAAGCAACAACGACAATTGACAGTCGCTATCAAGCGTGCACGTCATTTGGCCTTGTTGGCATTCGTAACGAATGCTTAATTGATTTTCGAATCTTCCTTGCTCAAATGGTGGGGAAGATTTATTTTTTAATTTAAAGGAGTAAAATGTACCAACCAACAGATTTAAAAAAAGGTGTAGTTTTTCAGCTTGATGGTCAGCCATACCGCGTGGTTGAATATAACCAAAAAGTTGTCGGTCGAGGCGGAAGTATCGTGAGTTTAAAAATTAAAAATCTTATCACTGGCGCACTTCTGCCAAAGACTTTTAAAGGGCAAGACAAAGTTGAACCAGCTGAAGTTTCGAATAAAAAAGTTCAGTATCTCTATAATGATGGTGAAGATTTTCATTTCATGGATCCAGAAACTTTTGAGCAATTTCAGCTTTCAAAAGATATTATTGATGATGCCGCAGGCTATCTAAAAGAGGCAGATGAGCTAAATCTTCAATTTTTTGATGGTAAAGTTATTAATGTTGAGCTTCCAAAAAATGTTTGGCTAAAAGTTGTTTATACTGAAAATGTTGTAAAAGGTGATACAACTTCAAGCGTCCTAAAAGATGCTGAACTCGAAACTGGTATAACTGTTAAAGTCCCAGCATTTATTAAAGAAAATGATGTTATCTCGGTCGATACTTCAACAGGAGATTATCGAGAGCGACAAAAATAAGTAATTGCTCGTAAAATAGGTTGAATTTTCGAAAGGTTTGACCTATTTTTATTGTATAAAAAAGTTGAACAATATTGAAAAAGTGGATTTTAAAGGTATTTTGTGGTATAATATCGGTATGAAAATAAGACTTGATCATCTATTGGCGCAAAAGAAAATGGTGAATAGCCGCTCTCAGGCAGAGAGCTATATTAAGCTTGGTAAGGTTTTGGTTGACGGGGTTGTTCAAAAAAAACCAGGTTTCTTTGCGGGTGCTGATTCTGATATTAAAATCCTTCAAGATATCCAATACGTTTCTCGTGCTGGAATGAAGCTTGAAAGTGTAGCGAAGTTAATGGGGCTTAATTTTAAAAGAAAAATTATTTTAGATGTAGGATCAAGTACTGGTGGTTTTACTGATTATGCTCTTCGAAATGGAGCAGACAAAGTTATCGCTGTTGATGTTGGTACAGATCAAATGGACCCATTTCTAAGGTTGAACAAAAAAATTGAACTACATGAAAAAACAGATATTAGAAATTTTAAAACTGACCAAAAAATTGATATTGTTGTTATTGATGTGAGTTTTATATCAATAAAGGAAATACTTCCGAGTGTTTGCAGACTTTCTAATATTAATACAAAAATTGTTGCAATGGTTAAACCGCAATTTGAAGCTGGAAAAAATGGAACAGTTAATGGTGTTGTAAAAAATAATTCATATAGACGAAAAATACTTCAAGATTTTGAAAAATGGTGTCGTATAAATAATTTGTTCATAGAGAATAAGCGAGATAGCGAAGTTAAAGGTTCGAAAGGTAATCAGGAGCGATTCTATATTTTGAAGAAAATATACTAATAAATGAAACATTAAAAATACCGCACAATGTAAAGGCGGTATTTTTTTAATTAAACATTGAACCTGAACTCAACAACATCATCGGGCGACATTATATAAGTCTTACCTTCGGTTCGAACTTTTCCGTTATTTTTTGCGGCAAGTTCGCTACCAGCTTCCACTAAATCATTGAAATTAACAATTTGTGCAGCAATAAAACCTTTTTCGAAATCTGTATGAATTACGCCAGCGGCCTGCGGGGCAGTCCACCCTTTCTTAATAGTCCATGCATGAACTTCTTTTGGTCCAGCAGTCATATAGCTTTGTAATCCTAGCGTATCATAAGCTGCGTGAATCATTTGATTTAACCCAGTTTCTTGAACGCCGTAGCTTTCGAGTAAATCTTTTGCATCTTCCTCGCTCAATCCTTTTAGCTCTTCTTCAAGCTTTGCGCAAACGAAGATCGATTTTGCTGGAGTAGCTATTTTCGAAAGTTCTTCTTTTTTACTATCATCCATGAGGGTTTCTTCATCGACATTGAAAGCGTAAATAACAGGCTTTGCGGTTAGTAAATGTAAATCTTTTATTGTTTCGTAGTCCAAATCTTCAATATTCGAAAGAATAACACCGGATTGAAGTTGTTCAATTAATTTGTTCAAGTATTCAACCTGTTTTTTAAGAGCTGGTTTAGCTTTTGCCTCTTTTTGAAGTTTAGGTAAGCGGTTTTCGATAGTTTGAATATCAGCCAAAATTAGTTCAGTATTAATAACTTCGATATCATTTTTTGGATTAACTTCATTTGATACATGGACAATATCGTTATTTACGAAGGCTCGGACGATATGAACGATTGCGTCGCACTGGCGGATGTTGGCTAGGAATTTATTTCCTAAACCTTCGCCTTTCGAAGCGCCAGCAACAAGCCCAGCAATATCAACAAAAGTTACAGTGGCTGGAATAATTTTTTGTGAACCATAAATCTTGGCCAATTTATTTAGACGAGCATCAGGAACTGGAACGATTCCAGTATTTGGCTCTATTGTAGCGAAAGGGTAATTCGCCGCTAAAATATCATTATTTGTTAAAGCGTTAAATAATGTTGACTTACCAACATTTGGCAGTCCAACAATTCCAATTGATAAACTCATAAAATCTCCTTTTAAAATCTTTATATATTATATCACAAATTAACCTAAATTGAAAACTAAAAACTTCAAAATAAAGCATAAAAAGCTTGATTTTTATATCACGTTTATGTTAAAATATGGACATGATTAATATTAAAGGTGTGGGCGATTTCTTCTCGTTAGATATTGGAACGAATGCGATTCGTGCTGTCCAGCTTTCAAAAGCTGGGGAGAATTCTTGGAATTTAGTTGGCCTTGGTTATACACAGGTTGACCCTCAATTAGTTTTGAGTAATTCTGATGAAAGTCGTCGTCGTTTGGGGGAAATTATCTCAACGATGATCGGGCAGAGCGATATTAAAACAAAAAATGTAGCGATTAGTCTTGCGTCTCAAAAGACATTTACGACAATTTTTGAAGTGCCAAAACAAGACACTAGGGAACTACAAAAAAATATCAAATATCAATTCGATCAATATATTCCTATGGCGGTTGATGATGCGCAGGTTGACTGGGCTTTACTTGGAGAATCTTTATCAAATCCCGATTCTTTGGAGATCTTGCTTGCAAGTACAGCAAAATCATATAGTGAAGAAAAAATGGAATTTATTGAAGGATTAGGTTTTAACGTTGTTGCGAGTGAACCAGATTCATTAGCAATGACTCGTTCATTATTTACTCCAAATCAATCTGGTCAAGCTCAGTTAATTATTGATATGGGTGAGCTTTCGACGGATCTTTCGATTGTTTATCAAGGTGCCCCACGACTTGTTCGAACAATTCCAACTGGAATTTCAGGGCTTGTTAAGTCTGCTGCGCAGAATTTAAACATTAAAGAAGACCAAGCGCGTCAGTTTATCATGAAATTTGGTTTGGCTCAAGATAAGCTTGAGGGTCAGGTTTTTCGTGCAATTGAGATTACACTTGAAAATTTTGTTCAAGAAATTTCAAAATCAATCAAATTCTTAGGAGTAAAATATCAAACTGCGCAAGTTGGTATGATTTCGCTTTCTGGATTTTTAGGAATTATTCCACAAATGCCTGAGTATATTTCTTCTAAAATCGGAATCCAATCATATTCAGCAAACCCATTCCAAAATGTGAATGTCCCAGCTAAATATCAACAACAAGTTATGACCGTTGGTAATGAATTTGCCGTTGCTGTTGGTTTGGCGGAAAGGAGTAATAAATAATGGTTGAAATTAACCTTTTACCAGACATTAAACGCGAACTTCTTAAAGCTCAAAGAATTCGAAATGTGGTTATTTTTGGATCCATTGTTATTGGTGGAGTAATGCTAACCAGTGTGGTTTTATTATTTGGTGCTACACAAGCTCAACAGTTACTTATGGGGTTAAATACAAGTAATATTTCGAATAAATTTAGTAATATGCAAAAAATTCAAGATGGTGATACTGCCGCAACACTTCGAAACCAGCTTAACGCAATTCAAAAAATTCGAAATGCATCACCAGATACTTCACGTTTAATTGGAACAATTATGCCAGCGATTCAAACGACAGGTGAGAATGCGGTTTTATTTTCCGCTGTAAATTACGACCCAGAAACTCGCGTTGTTTCGATTGAAGGTCAGACAAACAACGGATTTCCAGCGCTTGAAGCTTTCATTAAAACGATTCGATATTCGCAAATTATTTATGATGGAGAGAATTCCAAATGTAAAGCAAGTGAAGTTGAAAAAGATTCAACGATTTGTATGATTGCTGATGAAGGTTCGGTTGTTCGAACTGAGAGCTCTTTGGGAACAAATGATAAGGGCCAGAGCGTTCTACGATTTGGCGTTAATTTCAAGCTGAACGAAGATGCTTTGAAATTTGCTTCGAAAAACTTCGCTGTTAAAACTCTTGGTCGAAAGAATGTTACCGACTCGACAGTTCAAGTTCCTGCTGGAATTTTCACACAGAATTCGAAAAAAGAATCTGAAAAGGGGAATAAATAATGGGTGAAAATAAAGAAGTAGCTTTTTTGAAACGGAATGAGATTAATAAAGCCAACCAGATGATGTTTTTAGCCGTTGCTGGTGCTGCTCTAATTACGGGTGCATCGGTTGTTGGTATGATTTATCTGTTTAGGATTTTTACTTTTAACGCGAAAGTGATTGGTGAGCAAGATAAAAGTATTAAAACTATTGAGCAAAATATCAAAAATATCGAAGATTTGAAGAGTAAATTGAGTGCACTAGAAACTGATTCACATCTTAATGAGCGTCAATTGAAGTCAAATCTTGAAGATGGTGGATTGCGAGTTATTGCCGATGCTTTGCCAGATAGGGAAAATGCTGCAGCTCTTGCGGCGAGTCTTGAAAAGAAGATTTTTTCTGAAGGTGTAACTTTGGATGCTTTCAGTATTGATTCGGCTGATTCTGCAGCAGCTTCAAATGATAGTAACAGTTCATCTTCAACATCAAGCTCGAGTTCTACTTCAACTTCAACAACATCAACGCAAACATCATCGCCAACAGGAATTGAAGATAAAAATAAAATTCCAAACGATGTTAAAGATATCCAATTTTCGGCAACTATTTCTGCAGGTTTCCAAACAGAAGGCGCAAGTGCAAATAGCGCTTCGAAATCTCAGGATGACGCGCTTAATAACTTGATTAAAACTGTTCGAAAAATGGAGAAATCAATTCGCGCAATTAATATTACAAGCTTTAAATTTGAGCGTTCAACAAATAAGTTTAGCTTGAACTTCTCGGCAAAAGCATATTATTACCCTAAATATGTGATGATGCTCGAAAACAAGAAAGTTGTGGCAGATGAAAATGCTAAACCGACAAAATCAAATTCAAGCACAAACGGAACTCAAAATTCAAGCAAGTCAGGAGGTTCGAAATAATGAAAAAAACTGATATTGCAATGATTGTTTTAATCGCTGGAATTAGCGTTTTGGTTTCATATTTAATTATTAATTCATTGGCTCAAGGCGGTTTTGCTGAGCAGTCTTATGATGTTAAAGTGACTAAACCAATTTCGAACGAATATGTAAAACCAAGCAGCGATATTTTTAATAAAGACGCTATTAACCCAACCGTTCAGATTAATATTGGACAATAATAATTAAAGGAATAAAATGACATTACCAACCAATAATATCCAAGATAGGCTTGCAAAACTCCTTATTGAAGAGGGGCTTGTTCAAGAATCTAAAATTGAGTTGGCTATGAAAGAGGCTGGTTCAAAAAATCAGTCTCTGATGTCGTATATGATTGAGCATAAAATTTTGGACAACGAAATTCTTGTTCACGCGACATCACATGTTTCGGGGATTCCATATGTAAATCTCGAAAATACAACAATTCCGCAAGAAACTTTGGATTTAATTACTGTTGATATTGCTGAGCGAAATATGGCTGTTCCGATTGCGGAGGTTCAGGGTCGTATTGCTGTTGCGATGCTTGATGCGACGAATATTCAGGCTGTTGATTATCTTTCAAGCTTGATTCAGCGTCCACTAAAAGTATTCATGGCAAGCCAAGATTCGATTAAACATGTTTTGGAACAATATAAAACTGATCTTTCTGGTGTGGATGCTTTAGCGGAAAATGTTGACGCGCAAACTCAGGCTGAAGCAGAATCAAAGCGACAAGTTCAAACGATTGTTCAAGATTCGCCAATTTCGAAAGCTCTAAATACAATTTTGGAATATGCTGTTCGTGCGAAAGCGTCTGATATTCACATTGAGCCGCTTGAAAAAGCTTTGAAAATTCGCTGTCGAATTGACGGTGTTCTTCGTGAAATTATGAATTTACCAAAGAGTATTGAGCCAGCGTTAATTTCACGCATTAAGATTCTTTCGAATTTGAAGATTGACGAACACCGTGTTCCGCAAGATGGTCAGTTTGCCGTAGCGGTGAGTGGTAAAGAAGTTGACCTTCGTATTGCGATTTCGCCAGTGGTTTGGGGTGAACAGGTAGTGATTCGTCTTCTTGATAAGACGGGAAATTCTTTTAATCTTGAAGAAATGGGTTATGCAGGGCGCGCGCTTCGAACAATTCGAAAGGGGATTGCGGCGCCAAATGGAATGGTTTTGACATCTGGTCCAACTGGTTCGGGTAAGTCTACATCGCTTTACGCCTTAATTAAAGAAATTAAAGACGATTCAGTAAATATTATTACGCTTGAAGATCCTGTTGAATATAAGATGGACGGCGTGAATCAGATTCAGGTTAATGCTGAGGTTGGCTTAACTTTTGCGGCTGGATTGCGTTCGATTTTGCGTCTCGACCCAGATATTGTGATGGTTGGTGAGATTCGTGACGGTGAAACTGCGAACTTGGCAGTTCAGGCTGCTCTAACTGGACACTTGGTGTTTTCAACACTTCACACCAACTCTGCTGCCGGAATTCTGCCACGTTTGATTGATATGGGAATTGAGCCTTTTTTGATTGCTTCAACGGTGAACACAATTATTGGACAGCGACTTGTTCGAAGAGTGGCAGCTAAGCGAAATACCTATCAATCTTCGCCACTCCAAACGCAAAGTATTATTGAAACTGTTGGTCATTTATTACCAAAAACTCCAGAAGAAGTTGAGAAAGTTTCAGCTGACTTAGGGTATAAAAACCTACCACTTGCAAATCAAAAATCCTATACATTAGTTAAAGGTCGTGATACTCCGCAAACACCAGGTGGATATCAGGGACGTGCTGGTTTGTATGAGGTTATGGAAGTAACAGAAGAAATTCAACAGTTAATTATTAAACACGCAACATCGCACGAAGTTCAAAAAGTTGCAATGGCGCAGGGAATGATTACAATGCGACAAGACGGATATTTGAAAGCATTAACAGGAATTACAACACTTGAAGAAGTTAATAGGGTTGCATCGGATAGCGCATAAAAGGGAGAAATATGAACCAAAATCTAAGAATTGAAATTTTACTTGAAGAGATCGTTCGAAAAAATGCTAGCGATCTTCATTTGCAGGTTGGTTTGCCACCAATGATGCGTGTCGATGGAGCTTTAACTCCTTTTTCTGGATATAGTCAATTAAACGCCGAAGAAGTTGAGCAGTTAGTTTTTGCTATTCTTGACGATGATCAGCGAAAAATCTTAATTAAAGATAAAGAATTTGACTTCTCATTTGCTTTTGGTGATTTAGGTCGTTTTCGTGTTAATGCTTTTCATGAAAAAGGGAATCTTGCGGCGTCACTTCGTTTAATTCCAACTCAAATCAAAACGATTAGTGAGCTTGGTTTGCCGCCGGCAATACAGTCTTTTGCTGATTATCCACGCGGTTTGATTCTTGTAACAGGTCCAACTGGTTCAGGAAAATCCACAACTCTTGCTGCTTTGATTGATAAAATTAACAGTGAAAAAGCACAACACATTATTACAATTGAAGATCCAATTGAATTTACGCATAAATCAAAACGCTCAGCAATCGTTCAACGAGAAGTTCATTATGACACCTACTCATTTTCTGCAGCCCTTCGAAGCTCGCTTCGTCAAGATCCAGATGTTGTCTTGATTGGTGAAATGCGTGATCTTGAAACTATTTCAGCGGCGATTACAATTGCAGAAACTGGACACTTGGTTTTTGCAACACTCCATACGAACTCTGCAGCTCAATCAATTGACCGTATGATCGACGTTTTCCCTCCGCATCAGCAACCACAAGTTCGCTCACAATTAGCGAATATTCTTCAAGGAATTTGCGCCCAGAGACTTGTGCCGGCAATTGGTGGTGGTCGTGTTGTAGCGGCAGAAATTATGGTGGCGAATCCGGCGATTCGAAATATTATTCGTGAAGGCAAAACTCACCAGCTTGATACTGTAATTCAAACTGGTGCTGATCAAGGAATGCAAACAATGGATCGCACGCTTGTAAAAATGGTTCAATCTGGAATCGTAACTTACGATAATGCACGTGAATTTGCAGTTGATTTGGTTGAATTCGAAAGATTAATGAGAGGCTAATATGAAAAAATTTTCGTACAAAGTAAAAGACAAAGTGACTGGCAAGATTATTAAGGGTGAAATTAGCGCCGAAAGTCAGCGAGCTGCAGGAAAAGCTTTAATTGATCAGGGATATATTTTGCAAGATAATATTCGTGAAGTTGGTCAAGAGAATGCGTTGATGAGTTTTCTTAACCGCATTACTATGAAGGATAAAATTGTTTTCACTCGACAATTTGCAACTTTGATCGGCGCAGGTTTGCCACTTGCACAAGCTCTTCGAACGGTTTCTGAACAAACTGAAAATAAGAAAATGCGTGCGATCGTTGATGATATTTTAGCTTCGGTTGAAAGTGGTTCAAGCTTGAAAGATGCTTTTTCGAAATTTCCAGAAGTTTTCGATAAGGTTTATCTTGCTTTAATTGCAGCCGGTGAAATGTCGGGAACGCTCGATGAATCTCTCCGCCGTGTTGCAACTCAGCAGGAAAAAGATGCTGCAATGATGAGTAAAATTCGTGGAGCATTAACTTACCCGGCAATTGTGCTTGTAGTTATTGGTCTTGTGATGGCATTTATGATGGTACAAGTTGTTCCTCAGGTGAAACAGCTTTATAAAGATATGCATCAAGCATTGCCGATGGCAACTGAAATCTTAATCGCAATCTCTGATTTTATGATTAATTTCTGGTGGCTTGTGATTATTTGTTTGGGGATTGGTGGATACTTCTTTGCGCAATATCTCAAAACTGAATCTGGCATCAAATTTGCTGCAAACTTCAAGCTTAATGTACCACTTTTTAGTCCGCTTTTTCGAAAGCTTTACATGGCTCGATTTGCGCGAACTGGTCAGCTTTTACTTTCAACTGGTGTTGCAATGCTCGATATGCTCAACATTTGTGGCGACGCGATGAATAATGTTATAGTAAAGAAAAGTATCGATGAAGCTGGGAAACTCGTTCAAGGTGGTAAAACTCTTTCTGAGGCGTTAAAGGGTAAAGATTATATTTTGGATATGGTTCCACAAATGATTAATATTGGTGAGCAATCTGGTAAAATCGATGAAATGCTTGGAAAAACTGCGCAGGTTTACGAAGACGAGCTCGATGAGCAAATTAAAGCAATTTCAACTTTAATTGAGCCAATTTTGATGGTTGTCATGGCCTTGATGGCGGGTGGTTTGATTGGTGCAATCTTGTTTCCAATCTACTCGCTTGTTACAAAAGTTTAATTTTCGAAAGGAAGAAAGTGGAGGATTTTCTATTAAGTTTAGTTTTTGGATTGATTGGCGCTGTTTTTGGCAGTTTTTCAGTGGCACAAGTTTGGCGTTTGCGTGCCAGTCAGCTTCAAGATGAAAAATCAGCTGGTGAAAAAATTGATTCTACTGAATGGAAAAAACTCCACTCTCTTGTTTCAAAAAAAGTCAAAAACGACCGCTCACATTGTTTAAATTGTGGTTATCAGCTAAAATGGTTCGATTTAATTCCAATTGTTTCGTGGATTTCTCTTGGTGGGAAATGTCGAAAATGTCGTTCAAAAATCGGTGCGCTAGAATTTATTTCTGAAATTTTAATGTTTGCGCTTTTTGCAATTATTTTCTTTGTTTTTAACCCAGTTTCAAACGGTTCTGTATCAATTTTGGCGACTTTTCGCTTGGTTGTTTTATTTTTGGCTTTTGTTCCGCTGGCAATTATGTTTATTTACGACATGAAATGGTCACTTTTGCCAACAAAAATCATCTGGATTTTTAACTGCTTAGCGTTTATTTATTGGATAAGCGGTTTTGTTGGCGTTAGGGGCGGATTTAATTTTATTTCTGCTATAAATTTCGTAATTTCAATGTCAATGTTTCCGCTAATTTATTTTGTGCTTGCAAAAGTTTCGAAAGAACAGTGGGTTGGCGGTGGTGACTGGATTTTGGCAGTTGGGCTTGTTTTAATTCTTCCAAATTTGCCGGTATTTGCAATTTTTCTACTTTTTCTTTCGAATGTTATCGGCTTGCTTTTTGCAGTTTTTCAGTCGATTTTACGTTTTCGAAAAGTCAAGCGCGGAACACAAATTCCGTTTGGACCAGCAATGATTTTGGCGGCTTTAATTCTATTAATTTTTCAACAACACATTTTAGCAAATTTTGCGATTTTGATGATGTAAAATTAAGACGCTTATGGTATAATAGGAGTAATTATGAAAAACTTTAAAATGAAAAAAGCTTTTACTATTATTGAGGTGATGCTCGTATTGGGTGTCTCGGGTTTAATGATAGCAACGATGCTTATTGGCTGGAATGCAAACATCGAAAAACAACGATATAACGACTCAGTGAACACTTTTAAGTCGGATCTACAAAGCGTTTTTAGTGATGTTGAAAATCAGAGCAATGAAAAAGGTAATACGCGAATTAAATGCAATGACACAGGAAGTAATATAAGTATCACTCGGGATAATTCTGGCTCACAAACCGGTTCTTCGAATTGTGTAGTGCTGGGAAAGTTTATTTCACTTTATAGTGGTATAGTTATTCCTGGAAATGAAAATGCAACACTCCGGCAGGATCGTGCAAAGGTTTTTGATGTAATTGGTAAAGATATTGATACTTCCAAAGATTGTGATGGTGGTGCTTGTAATAATAGTATTGATGCATTGAAAGCGACTAAATTTGTAATTGATTATGGTAAAAATGAGGTGAATGGCTCAAGAGATATCGAGCTGCAATGGCGTGGAACTTATAAAAACGTAACGGATAATCGACAGGATCCTCTTTTAGGGGGTGGTAGAAGATTTAGCGGTAAAGCTAGAGTAAACACAATAACAAGCGATTATGTTACTCATAAGGAACTTGATACGATAACTGGAATTTTAATTTTAAGGTCTCCACTTGATAGTTCTATAATTTCTTTTGGGGTTTCAGGATTGATTGAATTTGGACAAATGAATAGCGAAGGCTATATTTTGCATTTTCGAAATACAAATCTCCACCCAGATTTAGTTATCCACGACAAAAAGACCGTCAATGTTTGCGTTCGCCCAATTGATGATAATAATTGGTATTCTGGTGGATTTAATTTCTTTGGTGATCGAAATAAAGTAATTAAAATCGGTCCTTCATCGGCAGCAGTTGAGGTTGCTCCGCTTGATGGACCTAATGGATCTTCTTGCGGTGGCGATCGAACGGGTGATGCTCGTTTTGGAGATGTAATAATTGATGGAGTTAGATTATAATGAGATTTCGAAAAGGTGATACATTGGTTGAGGTGCTTTTATCAATTGCAGTTTTTGCAACTGTAATGATGATTGGCCTCACAACTATGAATAACGGAATGTCGCGCGCTTTAGCGAGTTTACAGTTAACAATGGCACGTAACGCGATGGATACACAGGCAGAGGCCTTGCGATTTTCAAATGCAGCTTTCATGGCGGAATATGGAAATTCGAACAATAATATTAATAGTCAAGTGGCGCAACTTTGGCAAAATAGTCTCACAACTGGAACACAAGGTTCAGCAACTAGGCTAGAAGATTGCAGTAGGGGAACGAGTGCTTTTGTAATTTCGCGAAATGATATGGCTTATCATAACGATAGAATAAAAGATGCTTTAACTTATCCTCGAGTTGTGTATGGTAATGATGTGGATTCTAACGCTTTAACGAATGTTCAAGCTAATTATCATGGATCAGAAGGAATTTGGGTTGAAAAAGTTCACGCTACTGGCACGCGATACTATGATTTCCATATTCGTGCATGTTGGTTATCACCAGGAAGTAATATTAACACAACACTTGGAACGATTGTGAGGTTGTATGATCCGCGAGGTTAAGGTAAAAAAAGGTTTTACAATTATGGAATTAATGCTCGCAATGGGTGTGGTTGCTTTTTTGATGATTGCGGTTGCTGGGTTGATTATTCAGATGACAAACACAATCACGCGTGGAACAACTTATCGAGATTTGAATGCAGCATCGCGAACAATTAACGTTGATTTGACGAAAACGCTAAATTCAACCTCGATGCTCGAAGGTTGGGATGGATCTGTTGGAAATGAATATTATCGTGAATTCAACGGATCTGGCGCATTTTGTACTGGAGTTGTGAGCTATTTATGGAATACAAATCTTTCAAATGCACAAATTAGATATTCTGGGCAAAATCAGCCAACACTTAGATTTGTAAAAACTCACGATACTTCGAAAGCTTATTGTGAGCCTAACGCGAGTGCAAATGGTGGAATTTGGGAAAGAGTTCCGAAAGATAGTACTACAACGGAAATTTTAACTGAAGGTGAAATTAATCTTCAAATTCACCAAATTCGATTTAGTTCAAATAATAATTTGAAAAATGATATTTCGCACCAAATGATGGTTAATATCGACTATGTTCTTGGGACGCCAGAAAACGGCGATATCAGATTGAATAAAGGTAGCCGAAACTGTGAAGGTGATGTTAAAAGTAATTACTGTGCAGTCAATAAATTTGAACTCACAGTTCGTACAACTGGACAATAAAAATAAAAAGTGGCTTTTTGAAAGTCACTTTTATTCTGTTTCGCTGTGGAATTTTTCGTGGATTTCCTTTAAATGTTGGTCAGTAATATGGGTGTAAATCTGAGTTGTTGCTATACTTGCGTGCCCAAGCATTCCTTGAACGGATCGCAAATCTGCTCCATTTACCAGCAAATCTGTCGCAAAAGAATGTCGCATCGTATGCGGAGAAACATGTTTTGTAATTCCTGCGAGTTTTGCATATTTTTCGACCATTCGCTGAACTGATCGCGGGGTAATTCGGCGGTAATTTCCATCAGTTGATGGCTTTTTATATCTTTTCGAATAGTTCAAAAAAAGTGGTTGAAGGTTATCATTTCGCGCTTCAAGATAATTTTCGATATGTTCAGCGGCTGTTTTCGAAATAAAAATTGGTCGGTCTTTATTTCCTTTTCCGCGCACAGTAAATTCTCGCCGTTTTGTGTTAATATTTCCGCGATTCAATCCAACCAATTCGGAAACGCGTAATCCACTTGAAAAGAGAAGTTCAATAATCGCACGATCTCGTAAATCGCTTTCAGTTTCATTTGGGATTGCGGAAATGAGTCGTTCAACTTCTTCATAATGCAAAAAATTAACTTGTGGTTTGATAATTTTTGGCAGTTCGATTTTTGAAGGTTCTAAACTCTGAATATCGCGCCGTGCCAAATAAGTTAGAAATCTTCGAAGGGCAATTAAATGATAAGCTTGCGTAGTTCGGCTGAGTTCTTTTCCGAAATCATTTTTATAACGATTGAGCCACAAACGATACTTTCGAACAAGCTCGGAATCAATTTTTTTCACCAAAATATCGCCACTAAACTCAATAAAACGTTCTAGGTAAAGCTGATAGTTTTCGGCGGTTTTTTTCGAACGCCCGCCTTCAACTTCAAGCGATTCAATAAAATCATCAATTCCTTCAGAAATATACATAATCTTATTATAGCATTTTTTCATAAAAAATAGTATAATTTTAATATAAGATTAAGGAGGATTTGATGTCGAAAAATTTAATTCAGCGAACATTAATTTTATTCAAGCCGGATGCGGTTCAGCGTGGAATTGTGGGTGAAATTTTAACGCGTTTCGAAAGAGTTGGACTAAAAATTGTCGGCACGAAAATGATTTTTCCGAATAAAGAGCATTATCATAAGCATTATGAGGGGATTGGCAAGATGGTGACGCGCCGTGGCGAAAAAGCTTTTGATATGGCACTGGAGTTTATGACTCAAGGACCAGTGATTGCAATGGTTTTTGAAGGTGTTGAGGCGGTTGAATTAGTTCGAAAACTTGTTGGTGGGACTGAACCAAAATCGGCGCTCCCTGGCACGATTCGTGGAGATTATTCGCATATGAGTTTTGGCTATGCAGATGAACATAATGTTGGAATTCCGAATTTAATTCATGCCTCAGGAAGTGTTGAGGAAGCTAAACAAGAGATTGAACATTGGTTTTCGAATTACGAAATATACGATTATTCTTCACCTCGCGAAAAATTCACACGCTAAAATCTCGCTATTTTTCAAAAAATCTGGTAAAATAGAATAGTGAGCCTCGGTAGCTCAATTGGATAGAGCAGTTCCGTCCTAAGGAAAAGGTTATAGGTTCGATTCCTATCCGGGGTACCACTAATTTTATTTATGAAAGAACAAGTCTTTAAAGGTCAAAGAGAAGGCGAAGAATTTCTCTTTATGTTTCGAAAGCATATTATTGCGATGCGAAAAGGTTTTTACCTCTTTTTGGGTGTTTTTGCAATTTCTTGCTTGCCGACTTTTTTTATGTTAACCTCTGATAATTTGATGGATGCTCTCTGGATTGCGCTGGGAGGGTTTGTTGTTGGATTGATCTTATTTTTGTATCAATTTATGCTTTGGTATTATTCAATTTATATTGTTTCAAATCAGCGCATTCGTCAAATTACGCAAAAAGGATTTTTCGGGAGAAGGATGATGGATTTGCCGCTTTCAAAAATCCAAAGTGTTAATTTTGAGATTCCAGGATTTTTTGGTGAAATTTTCCATTTTGGGACGATAAATATTTTGACAATTGTTGGTGATTTAGAGATTAAAAATGTTGAACATCCAGAAGATATTTATAACAAGATTCAAGATGCAATTTCGAAAGTTGAAACGGAGGAAGAAAATGAAGAATATTAAAGAGAAAGCAAGAAAAATTAAAGATAGGGTTGCGAAAAAGCCTGAAACTCACAAAAGTCAGATTGCAAAAATCACAAATACAACGCTTGAAGAACAGCGAAAAGAAATTTTGAACAAAGGTAAAAAATTTAAATATCCTGTTCAATATAGTAAAAATCGGCTGGTGGTTAATGTGTTAATCATTGCTGGAGTAATTTTGATTACTGGAACGGGTTTACTTTGGTATCAGCTTTATCAAGCGCAAAACACAAGTGAATTTATCTATCGTTTTACGACTGTTTTGCCATTTCCAATTGCTCGAGTTGATGGTGAGCGAGCACTTTATAGTGATTACTTAATGGAATATCGCGCAAATATGCAAATTGCGAATGCTAAAAAAGATGAAATTGAAGGTGCAAGCAACACGAATGCGCTTTCAACATTAAACAAATCTAAGGCGATGAAAAATGTAATTTCGAACACATATGCTCAAAAAAAGGCGCGTGAGTTGGGGATTACGGTTTCTGAAAAGGAAATTAGCGAAGTTTTTGATGCTCAGCGAAAAACTCAAAATACAGAACTTACAGAGACTGCTCTTTATAAAATTGCAGCTGATAACTATGGTCTTTCGCCAAGCGAATATCGACGAATGTTTATTGAGTTGCCGCTTCTTCGCCGAAAAGTTATAGCTCAAATCGACAAAAATGCAGAAAACTTAAAAAATGAGGTTTCGAAATATTTGAGCGAAAATTCAAATAATTTTTCTTCGGCAGCCAATAAGTTTGGCGATAAGGTTGAGTATAGTAAACCTGGAAAAGTTCGAAAAATTAATATCGATGGTGGTCGTGCGAAAGTTTCTGCCAATTTGAAAGTTGGTGGAGTTTCGGAACCATTTATTTCGAACGCGGGGGATGGATATTATATCGTAAAATTGATTGAAAAGAACGATAATGAAGTCAGTTATGAGTCGATAAAAATTAAATTTACAGAATTTAATAGACAGATTGAAAGTCTTGAAAAAGAAGGCAAGATTAAAAAATACATTAAAGTTGATTAAAAATTGCGCATAAAAGTGCGCATTTTTTATTTTTTGGAATAAATTAAAAAATCGCCAGAAAGCGATTAATTAAATATCTAAATTTGGCGCGCCCGACCGGATTCGAACCGGCGATCTCCTCCGTGACAGGGAGGCGTACTAGGCCAACTATACCACGAGCGCATATTGATATAATACAATTTTACCAAACTTCGAATGAAAAATCAAGCACTTTTTTAGTTTATTTTTCAAAAAGTTTGTGATATAATTTAAATATATGCCGATGTAGCTCAGTTGGTAGAGCAACGCACTCGTAACGCGTAGGTCAGCAGTTCAATCCTGCTCATCGGCTCCAATTTATTTTTTATGAAAACGATAACTGATTTATTTAAACCAATTTTAAAAGACCGCCGAATGTTGATAACTATGATTTCGGTTTTTCTTGCTGGAATTATTTTCTTTATTTTTATGATTTTAAATACAAAATCATACGATTATCTTTTAAATGTTCGATATACAATTTTTGGGACGAGCGAATTCTATAAAGATTCATGGCTTTATCGAATTGAGTTAGCATTTTTTGGCTTGATTGTTGCATTTTTACATAATATTATTATCGCAAAAATGTATAAAATTGCAGGCCGTCGAACAGCAATTGTTCTTGCGATTTTTAGTGTTGTTGTTATTTTGATTGGTTTGGTGGTTATTAACACTTCAATTCGTGAGATTCCAAACTAATGAAGATACAAAAAGTTGATATCGAAATTCCACTCGGTAGACGTACGCTAAAATACCGTTTTTTTGAAATTCTACCAGCTGTTTTGAGTTTTGGTGCGATTGCTTTAATGTTTGTACTTTCAATTTTTTCGCCATTTTTAGCTTCAGTTTATCTTTTAACAATAATCACAACTCTTCTCGTTAAGGCGATTGGAATTGCCTATCGAATGATTACAGGGCATATTCAGATTGAAAAAGCACAAAAAGTTGACTGGAATAAACGGTTGAAAGATCTTGAAAATGCTAAAAAAATGCTAAAAAAGTATGGTTCAAAAATTGAAAAAGAATATAATTTTAAGCAACACATTCAAAATCTTCACGATATTTCAAACGATCAGGCTAAATTTCCAAAGCCTTCGGAAGTTAAAAATGCGGTAATTGTTGCGGCCTATAATGAGCCTTACGAAGTAATTCAGCCGACAATTCAGTCTGTTTTAGATTCAAATTATGATGCTAAAAAGCTTTTGATTTTCTTGGCTTACGAAGAGCGTGGCGGAAAAGAAATTGAGAAAACGGCGATTAGGCTTCAAAAAGAATTTTCGAAAGATTTTGGAGCTTTCGAGATTGTTAAACATCCAAAAGATTTACCAAATGAAGTTGTTGGAAAGGGCGGAAATATCACTTTTGCTGGTCGTGCGCTTCAAAAATATTGCGAAGATCAGAAGATTCCTTTCGAAAATGTACTTGTAACCACGCTTGATAGCGATAATAAACCGCATAAAGAATATTTTGCATCAGCGACTTATGAATTTATTGTTCATGAGGATCGCAAAAAACTTTCATTCCAGCCGGTTTCGTTATTTTTAAATAATATTTGGGATGTTCCAGCTCCAATGCGTGTGGTGGCGACGGGTAATTCATTTTGGAATATTGTTTCAACAATGCGCCCGCATCTTTTGCGAAATTTTGCCTCGCACTCACAACCGTTAGATGCTTTAGTTGAGATGAATTTTTGGTCAACTCGCACGATTGTTGAGGATGGTCATCAATTTTGGCGAAGTTATTTCCATTTTGGCGGAGATTATTACGTTGTGCCAGTTCGTGTGCCAATCTATCAAGATGCTGTTTTGAGTGAAACTTTACCAAAAACTCTCAAAGCACAGTTTATTCAGCTTCGGCGCTGGATGTATGGTGCGAGTGATATCCCATATGTTGCGAATTTGTATTTTTCGAAAAATAGCAATGTACCAGTTGTTGATGGTTTAATGAAGTTAATTCGCTTGATCGACGGTCATGTTACGGCAGTTTTTCAATCGCCGATGGCAGCTTTCGGTGGATGGGTTCCGTTAATTGTTTATGCGGCGTCTTCTCGAAGTGTGATCGTTCATCAGTTGCCAAATGTAATTAGTGCACTACAACAAATTGCGACAGTTGGTATTTTTATCACGATTTTAATTAGCTTAAAAATGCTACCACCACGCCCAGAACGCTATAAAAAACGACGCTCAGTCTGGATGATTTTGCAATGGGTTTATATGCCGGTGACTTCAATCTGTTACAATGCGGCAGCGGCGGCATATTCGCAAACTCGTTTAGCACTCGGTAAATATCTTGATAAATTCGATGTTACTGAAAAGGGTCGAATTGAAGATGTTGAACGCGCAAAGGCTGAAAGAGCTAAAAAACGGGCTTTAAAAAAGCAAAAAAAATAAGCACTCTGAAAAGAGTGTTTTTATTTTTGGTTTAATATTTATAAAATTTAAAAGCGGCCATTTTGACCGCTTATGCGTTAACGCTTGTAAGATTTATCTAAATCTTACCAAAAAAGTTCGTTTGTCGTTTGGGTGACAAAAAGAGTAGGATGTTCTATAAATGTAACAAAAGAGGTATATTACTAGAATGAACCTTTCTGATTTTTATGTTGTGCCCAAACCTGGTTAAAATTTTTTCCGAAATTTAACCTCGTTTTTTATTTTACCGCGTTCTAATTAAAAAAGCAAGCATAAGTATAATATTAAATAACTTTTTTCAAAAGATAAAATTTTTGTTCGCTTTTGGGTAAAATTAAGTTTTTAAATATAAAACATTTCACGCGAAAGTCAAACCTAAAAAAGCGAACAGTAAAATATAAAATATACCACCAAATGAATAAAGATAAATAAAAATTAAAAATTAGCTTGTGGAAAAGCATTGGGGGAATGTGTAAAACTAAAAACATCATAACGCTATATGTA